>Ga0129308_1000681_pt1 | contig 46097 bp, 53 predicted proteins | sample L827metagenome_FD_94440 | JGI IMG/M metagenome (GOLD analysis project Ga0129308, IMG submission 94440) | Ring-tailed lemur group fecal microbial communities from Wisconsin, USA - L827 metagenome | ecosystem: Host-associated > Mammals > Digestive system > Large intestine > Fecal | place: USA... | reverse complement strand
GTCCGCGTAACGGACAAATACAACTCCACGCTTCTGATACTCCTGGTCAAACTCATTCAGATAGATGTTTGCCAGCAGGGGGGAAAGATTTCCTCCTTGCGGCGAACCTTCTTCTGTTTCCATAACTACTCCGTTTTCCATCACGCCACTCTTTAAGTACCTCTTAATCCACTGGATTACCCTTTCGTCCCTCACATTTCTGCGCAGGATATTCAGGAGTATTTCATGGTTCAGGGTATCAAAGTATTTCGACAGGTCCAATGCTACCGCATGGGTGTATCCCTGTTCTGCATACTCTTTCACCTTCTGAATGGCGTCCTTCGCGCTTCTTCCCGGACGATAGCCGTAACTGTTCTCCGAGAACAACGGCTCGTAGACCGGTGTAAGGCGCTGTGTTATGGCTTGTTGGAAAATGCGGTCTTTTACGGTTGGAATACCCAGCTTTCGTATTCCACCGTCTGGCTTGGGTATCTCCACTCGTCTTACCGGGTCAGGGGTGTACTTTCCCCTTCTGATTCTCTCGATAAGTTCTTTCTGGTTTTCCCTCAGGTATGCGCTTATTTCTTCCACGGTAATCCCGTCGATTCCTGGCGCTCCCTTGTTTGCCTTTACTCTCTTAAAAGCTCTATTGAGGTTGCCCTTATCCAGTATCTCCTCCAAGAGTTCCGGCTGTGCACTGTCCCTTTCCTTCCATATCTGGCGGAAAGAACGGTGCGCTCTCACATACCCTTCACGTTCCGCGCTATCTCTTTGCGAGCAGCTATCTTTGTTTTCTGTACCCAATGTTCTTTCCTCCTTTCCCGGTTGTACTAAAGACTCCTGTTGATTCGGTCCTTCGCCTCTCGGCTACTATGACCTCGGCTGACTTCTGTACGTTCAGCATTACCTCATAATAATGGTTATCCCTTTCAGGACGTTTCGTACAGACCTCCCCGGGTACCACACGTTTCTTTCTCTCCATCCATCTGCCACATTTACCATACATGATTCCGTGTAGTTATTGGGCTTCAACTTGTATCGCAGTCTTACCCTCATGCATAGCCTGATGTGATTTCTGTTCGTCAGACCAGAGATTTGCCCATGGGTTAGTATGTTCCCCATATCCAGCTTCCTTCAGATTCCACCTCACGATGGACACCCTTGCCTTCGGCTATATCCTTCCCACTACCGGGCGGATTCCGGACTTTCACCGGTTAGAAACGTGCGCCGCCGGGCGCACGATAAAGCCGGCCGTTTCCCCTACCAGTATAGCAGGAAACAGCCGGCCAATCAATGAAAACAAAACCTGGAATCAGAACCTGTCGAAATCCTCCTGCGTAGCCATCTGTACAAACTTACACTCGTCATTCCTGCTCTCCGCATACATATCATTAATCATCCCAATAGAAAGCAGCTCCAACTCCTGTATGGAAATCCCCAACTGCACACACCGCAGCAGAAACAACGGCGTTGTCATCTCCCGCTCAGTCGGGCGGAGTTTTTTTTAGTCTCCACATCCGTCTGCACATTCAGCCCCCAAAGTTCAATCAGTTTCGGCAGTACCTGATAAATGGAGAACGTATTGAACCCATCCAGCCATTCCTCCGGCGTGTCCGGGATTGAACCATCTGCATGCTTTGCCATCACAAAAGCGATGTTCTCAAACATCTCCAAAGAAAACAAATCCAGACCGGACTCCCCTTCCTCAGAGCCTCCCACGCACTGCTCCAAAGCCCGCAGGTCCCTGTAAATATCCCTCTGGAACTTCAAGCGGTAAATCCTCGGTATGGCCGCCGAAGCCTTGAACAGCACCTCCTGCCCGTCAATCTCAACCTTCCTGGTTATGCTCATTTATCCGCCACCGCCTTTGCCATGGATTTCACTTCTGCCGCCTTGCCCGTCTCCTGGTTCATTGCAAAGCTGGCCGGGGCTGGTGTCTCCGGCTCCACCGCAGGCAGATACACCGCTTTATACCAGTCATCATACACTTTTGCCGTAGTTGCATCCCCTGTCTTCGCCTTCACATAGCCGGATGCCAGCGGTCTTGCCTTCACCGCCAGCGTCTCCGTCTGCACCTCCCTGGATTCCTCATTGGTCTTAGATTCAATCTTCGGGCGGGAAGCAGAACAGTTATACAGCACATGCCGGATTTTCTTCACATCCCCGTCAAATTCAAACAGCAGGGCAAAGCTTCCCGTCTCCGCATTGCAGTTCTCCACCAGCACCTTATTGGTGTCCGCCTCTTCTTTCAGGATATCCGTTCGGAACGTCTCCGGAATCATCGCCAGCTCCAGATCCCCGTCATACCCCATATTGTTATTGATGACGTAATATTCCACCCCATCCGCATAAAAGGACTCAGGTTCCCCGTTGGGGTCCAGGCTTAAAGACACCGCGCCCGGCATCGCCACAGGGACTGCGAATGTGTCCGTCCCGTCCTCCCCTGCCGTCAACGGGGCATAGTGGACATTGCAGATATTAAATTTCACTTTATTTCCCATTCCTCAAACCTCCATTTCATATAGAACCTCATACAGCCGTTCCGACTCAATCCATACTTCACTTCTGGCATAAAAGATGCCATATCTTTCCAACACAGCCTCTATCCGCTTCTCCTGTTCCACAGACTTATAATCCGTGTACAGTTCAATATGCAGCTTCCGCTTTTTAAAATAAGCAATCCCATCTGCCGCAAAATTCCGGGATTCCGGGTATAGAAACACCAGGAACGGCGGCTCTGGAGACTGTCCCTCCGCAAAATGTCCATAGGCACAGGGCAGTTCCATTTCCTCAATCATCTCTACCACCTGCTCATGCATCAATGCGATAACCCCCGTTCCATCTTTTCCATCAACTCTTCCGCTCCCCGCTGTTCTGCCGGGGCGATATGGGGAATGGAAGCAACCCGGTCTCCGTTCCGTCTCGCGTGACCGTGTTCCAGTAGATGGGCAATCTGGTAACGGTCACGGCTGTGAATCACCATAGTCAGGGAATTGGCATCCTCCTGCACTTTCTTTGCCGCCCAGCTCTTCTTATATTTTCCAGTCCTCACCGGAGCATTGGCCTGAATGTCCTTTTTCACGGACCGGCTCACCTCTGTCACGCTCTGCTTCATCACCTCATTGGACAAATCCGCATATTCCTCCATGGACTGAGCAATGGCCTCCGCCATCCCGTCCACACTCACCCTTCGGTCCGTCATATCCTCACCTCTTCACCCTCTCCGCCCGCAGCTTGATAACCTTATTTTGGAACTGCATAAAATCCACCAGCGTGATGTTATAAATATCGCCTCGGAACAGAATCCGGTACTTCGTGCTGTCCAGGTCTTTCAGTTCCTTACAGTACCGCACCAGAAAAAACAGGGATTCCTCCTGGTTCACCTGCGCCGCCTCCCAGTATTCCTTCCCCGATAGGTTATTGGCATAGGCCCAGCAGGTGAAATAGTCCTCCCACTCATTCCGCTGGTTCCCGTCCTTATCCTTTCTCATCCGGTTCTTCTGGATGACAATCCTCTGCCGCCACTGCCCAATCCGCATCAGAACACCTCATCCCTCTGCCCGAACAGCAGGCATTTCAATGTCAGCACCAAATCCTTAAAATCCGCCTGCTCCCGGTTCTCATACAGATAAGAAATACCATACAGCACCGCTGTCCTGACCGTGTCCGGCACCTCCGCGCCAGGTTCAAAACTACACCGCAGGATATCTTTGCAAATACTCTCCGCCGTCCCGGAAAGGGCAAGGAGAAGTTCATCTTCGTCTGCGCTGTCAATCCGCACATACTGCTTGATTTCTTCTAAAGTCACAACCATCCGGCTTTCTCCTCCCTTCCCATGGACAGACATTAAGAAAACAGCTTCATTACCAAAGATTCCAGACTGTCTTTATGCCCCGGAGCCTGCCTTCATAGTCAGTGTCTTCACCGCCTCTGCCAGGATAAGCTTTCCGTCCACTCTCTGGCTTGCCAGGAATCCCACCTGCCCGTTTGCCGCAAACAGTTCATTCAGGCGCTTAAAACTCCTTCCCTGCCGGTCCGCAATCCAGTAATAAGAGAAATCCCCGAATGCCATCACCTTCGCCCCGGCCGCCAGCTCCGGCGCATAGGCAGACGTATGGTACGGACGGTTCAAAATCATATCCGGCTGCCCTGCCTGCACGGACGGCTGCCAGATATAATTCCCATTATTGTCTTTCAGTTTCCGCAGTGCCTTCACCGTAGTGTCATTCAGCACCCAGTGCGCCTTCTTCCGATACGGGGATTTCAAAGAATAAAACAGATCCATCACATCATCAAAGGTGATATTCGCTGTTGTGATGGTCACCCCTTCCGAAGCTCCGCCCGTAGCATTGAAAATACCTGTAGGCTTCCCGGTTCCATCTCCCACAAAAAAGGCTTCCTCTTCCTTAGCACCGATCCTTCTCCCGAACTCCTTAGAGATATAAGCCTCCAGGTTAAACGCACTGTCATTCAGCAGTTCATCGGACACTTTCAGCATGGTCGCTACCTTATAAGCGCTGACTGCCACCTGACCAAAAACGTCATCTGATTCCGGGAACGCCCCTTCCTCGTCAATCCAGGATGCCTCCCCCTTACTTGCCACCACCGGAATCTTCCGGTCACCGCTGGACGTATTGATGACCGTGGCAATGCTGCGGAAGAAGTTCTCCTCCTCCAGCGCATCCACCAGTGTCCGCTCAAACTCATCCGGCACCAGATAACCGCCCTCGGAATCTGTCCCCACCTGCAGGGCATTGTTTACGTCAAAGAAGTTCTTTCTTCTCATGGCATTCCAGAAAGTCTTCCTATACAGGTCCGATGCCCTGCCCTTTTTCTCCTCCCCGTCCGGGTCAGCATTTGGCTTATTGGTAATCGGTGTGGAAGTCGGCTTATTCAGCTCCGCATCAATAGCAGCCTGACGCTCCAGACGCTCAATCTCCTTTCCCAGATCCACCACATCCTTCTCCATCTTCTCATACGTTTCCGTATCCTCCGCAGACAGCAGACCGTCATCCCCCCGCTTTGTATCCAGGAACGCCTTTGCCGCCTCCCATGCCTTTGCCCTCTTTTCCCTTAATTCAAGAATCTTACTCATAATCAAATTCCTCCATACATTTAATGTGTTAAAAGATTCAGCCTCTTCTCTAACTGCTCCACAGGTGTCCTCTTTTCTTCCGGCTTTGGAATCAGCTTGGACAACAGCGAATTTGTCACCGCTGTCCGGGAGAACATCACGCCCTCCGCCCCTATCCCATCTGCCATATCTTCGGTCTTTTCCAAACCGCCGCCCAGTATCCCGTCCGCAAAGCCAAGCTCCACTGCTTTCTTCGCATTGAACCAGCTCTCCGCATCCATCAGGTGGGAAATCCTCGCCCGGCTCAACCCCGTCTTAATCTCATAGGCGTTCATGATGCTCTCCTTCACCTCGTCCAGCATCTCCCCGGCCTTCTGCATCTCCTTGGAATCCCCGATAGCAATGGTCATGGGATTGTGGATCATCATCATGCCCACCGGGGACATCAGCACCGAAGTCCCGGCCATGGCAATAACAGAGGCGGCCGAAGCCGCCAGCGCATCCACCTTCACTATCACATCCCCCTTGTACTCCATCAGCATGTTGTAAATCTGCGCCGCCGCAAATACGTCCCCTCCCGGAGAATTAATCCAGACCGTGACATTCCCTGCTCCGGCATTCAGTTCCTTTTCAAACAGTTTCGGAGTCACCTCATCTCCAAACCACGTCTCATCTGAAATCTCGCCGTTCAGCACCAGTGTCCGCTCTCCATCCGTCTCATTCCGAATCCAGTTCCAAAACTTCCGCTTCATACCAAACCTCTCTTTCCATTCCCAAGCATAGAAAAAGCCAGCAGATGATTTTTGCTTCACCTGTTGGCTCCTGCATTTTCCCTTTATTCTGTTTCCTGTTAAAATCCGTCCTTATCTATCCTATACCCATTCTTCATCCTGTTTTTATCCTGCATCCATTTCTCCGCTGTCTTTCCCGGCAAAAATCCCAGCATCTTTCAGCTTGGTCATGTTCCCGTTAATCAGGTACAGATCCCCGCCTTCCTCTGCCGGAATCAGATTCATGTCCTCCATCTCTCGGATATCATTTGTTGACAGCCATCCGTTCTGCCGCCCGATGGAATACCCAGTCATCCGGCTCTGGTAATCCCCACGGAGCAGACCGTCCACATTTAGCTTGATAAAATACTCATTCTTTTCCTGGGACAAAAGCAAAGCCCTCTGCAAAGACTGTTCCCATCGGATTACCCAGGGGTCCAGCGTATACTTCACAAACTCCAAAGACTGCTGCTCAATGTTGGAAAAGCTGGATTTTTCTAAATCTCCTACCATATGAGGAGGAATCCGGTACAGCCTGGCAATCTCGTTAATCTGAAACTTCCGTGTCTCCAGAAACTGCGCCTCCTCTGGCGGGATGCCTATCTGCTGGTACTTCATCCCCTCTTCCAGCACAGCTACTTTTCCTGCATTCCTGCTGCCGCCATATACTGAATGCCAGCTCTCCCGCACCTTCGCCGGGTCCTTTAAAACTCCCGGATGTTCCAAAACACCGCCGGGATTTGCACCATTCTCAAAGAAGGAAGCACCATATTCCTCACAGGCGAGCGTCATCCCCACCGCATTTTTCGCCATGGCAATGGGGGAATACCCCACCAGCCCGTCAAACCCAAGCCCCGGAATATGAAACACATCCTCCTGACGTAGATACACCCTTCCATACTCCGCAAAATTCGGGTTCTCGTCACTGTTCCGGGTATAAACATAATACAGTTTCCCGTTCTCATCCCGGTCAACCTCCATCTTATCTGGCAGGAGCGGATACAGCGAAAGCACCCTACCGTTCCCGTCCCGGATAATCTGTGCATAGGCATTCCCCCAAATCAATAGATGGCTCATAAGTGTCTCCCGGAATACGAAGGAAGTCATCTCCGGGTTCGGTTCATCATGGAGCAGACGGTACAGAGGATGGTCATACACCCGCTCCTTTCCCGTCTCCGTATAACGGTACAAATGGACCGGCAGGGATGCCACCGTTTCTGCCAGAATCCGCACGCAGGAATACACCGCTGTGGTCTGCATGGCTGTCCGCTCATTCACCGTCTTTCCACTAGTACTCTTCCCAAAGAAAAAGGAATAAGCCGGACCACTGAAACTGCCCTTGGGCTTACCCCTTGCACCCCTTATTCCTAAAACAGATGTTAATTTCATGCGTCCTCCTAAGAATTGCAAAAGCAAAGCATCTCAAAAGAAATGCTTTGCTTTATATAATAAATGGTTCAATCATTGTCAAATCGGCACACTACTTCTGATGATATAATTTGAACTGGTATATTTAATTCTATTTGATTTTCTTCTCCGTAGCAAAATGTTGCAAAACTAGTAATGTCCACTCCTTTAATATCATTCTCAATGGCGCTGTTAATTTTTCCCATACTCAAAATAAGTCCTATAGGGAAAAAGGATATTTCAGATAACATTAAGTTTTGTTCATTTTCCTTAACAATAATAGAGTCGCCAACTATTCTTCCAAATTTTGAATACTTATGGACACCATATAAATAAACCCTATATTTTTCAAAGTCAAAATCTGTAGACATCTCATCTAAAATAAAATCTCTAAGCTTTTTATCATTAGCACATGTGGAAGATATACTACAAAACATCGCCATAATTTGCTTAAATATCGCCATTAAATCCATAGGCTTCGTTTTTACCTCTATCATATATGGATTTTCATTACTTGCATATTTAATCAGTGCTTCAAGATCATTAACTAATCTTTTATATTCTTGATTATATTTATCTCCTATAAAATTATTACAAGTGGCACATAAGGTATAATCTCCAGCACCTCGTTGCTGATTGATATAGCGGAAGCCTTCTAAACTTTGCCCTTCATTTTTATTTGATGCCAATACTTCCAATCCATCATACATCTTTAAAGGCTTATCATTATTAGTAGCCTTAGGCGGAACATGCTCGTATGTCATAACCTTTACTTCGCCGCATAAACAACATGTATCTTTTATCTTTTTCCCCATATAAATGTGTCCCCTTAATTATTTGTATTGATTTACAGCTACATTACTACAAATATAACATGTATCTCGGTAAATTAAAATACCAGAATCCCCCTATCATCATACACACTCCCCATACTACCACCATTCCGTATCGCCCGGTCAAGTGCCATAACCGTTGCCACAGCCCCATCAATCTTCTCTGTAGATTTCTCCTTATCCGGCTTGATATTTCCTGCTGGGTCCATCCGCACAAAGATATTATCCATCATCCACCGCAGCACCGGATGCCCGCCATGCTCTATCTTCTTCTCCAGCACCAGCTCCATCAGCCGCTTACTCGGCGGTGACATATCCTTGAATCCCTGCCCGAAAGGAACCACCGTAAACCCAAGCCCCTCGAGGTTCTGTACCATCTGCACCGCTCCCCAACGGTCAAAAGCAATCTCCCTGATATGAAACTTCTTTCCCAGCCCGTTAATGAAATTCTCAATAAAACCATAATGGATCACATTCCCTTCTGTAGTCATCAGACATCCCTGCTTCTCCCACACGTCATATGGCACATGGTCACGCCTCACCCGGAGTTTCATGTTCTCCTCCGGTATCCAGAAATACGGCAGGATAATATATTTCTCTGCATCATCCCTCGGAGGAAAAACCAGCACAAAAGCCGTAATGTCAATGGAGCTGGACAAATCCAGTCCTCCATAACACTCCCGGCCAATCAGCTCCCGCTCATCTACCGGAAACGCACAGTTATCCCACTTCTCCATCTGCATCCAGCGCGTAGACTGCTTCACCCACTGGTTCAGCCGGAGCTGCCGGAAAATATTTTCCTCTGCCGGATTATCTTTGGCACTGAGATACGCATTCCGCACCTTCTCAATGTCAATGGTATGTCCCAGAGACGGATTCGCCTGATACCACACTTTCTCCGAAGACCAGTCCGCATCATCGGAAGCACCATAAATCACCGGATAGAAAGTCGGGTCAATCTTCCTCCCAAGAATAATATCCTCTGCCTTCTGATGCTGCTCAAAACACACCGAATTTCTGTCTGTCCCTGCTGTCGTTATCAGGAAAAACAGCGGCTGTGTCCTGGCATCACCGGAGCCTTTTGTCATAACATCAAACAGCTCCCGGTTTGGCTGTGCGTGTAGTTCATCAAAAATCACGGCATGGACGTTTAAACCATGTTTCGTATAGGCTTCAGCGGAAAGCACCTGGTAGAAGCTATTGGTTGGCTTATACACCAGACGCTTCACGGACATGACTGGTTTCATCCGCTTTTTTAATGCCGGACACTGGTCCACCATATCCACCGCCACGTCAAACACAATAGAAGCCTGCTGTCGGTCAGAAGCACAGCCATATACCTCCGCGCCCCACTCCCCATCGCCACACGTCATGTATAAGGCAACCCCGGCGGCCAGTTCCGATTTCCCGTTTTTCTTTGGAATCTCCACATAGGCGGTGTTATACTGGCGGTACCCGTTTTCCTTCACCGTGCCGAACACATCCCGGATAATCCTGTCCTGCCATGGGAGCAGTTCAAACGGCACGCCCCGCCAACGTCCTTTCGTGTGTTTCAGGCAGTTAATAAAATCCACGGCGTAATCTGCCTTCTCCCTGTCAAACATCAGCGCCCACCGCCTTTGAACAGAAGTAGTTCCATAGCGTCATTTTCCTTACCTTCCCCTGTTTCTGATGTAATCCGGCTTCTGGCCGAAGGGGTAAGCCCAAACTGTTCACAAAAACGGTTCATGATTTTTAAATAAGTCTGTGCAATGGAAACCTGTGGAACCTGCTGCCAGTAACCGGACGGGGTCTTTACGATGGTGCCGTGCTGGGTGATGAATTCTTCCGCTTCCTTCCACCGGGCATATGCCTGGCAATACCCGGCAAAAGCGGCCATGTCAATCTCCGTCAGGATGCCGAGCTGCTCCAGTTGCTTCGCCATCCGTTTCCATTCCTTCTTTGCCTCGTCCTCCAGCCAGGAAGGACAGCGGGGCGCTTTCTTATCCGGCTTCGGCTCCTGTGTATTTAAACTCCGCTTCCCCGGATTCCCCTCCAGCACCTTGACTGCCGTAAGCTTTGGTTTTCTTCCACTCTGCGCCACCAACCGCACCTCCTTCCTGCACAACCGCATCTTTTACGGCAAATGAAAAGAGCCTCCGAAGAAGCCCCTTTCATCTAGTCCAGCCGTAACCTGCTATATTTTCTTGCTTTCCGTTTCAGATTTCTCTTCCATCTGCGTATCGTTACCGCTTTCCTGTGGTTTCTGGAAAAAGTATAGTCATCCAATACATATTTTCCATGGTGTTCCCGTTCCCCGTATGCACGCATCCGCTTCATCCTTTCTCTAAGGCAGAGAGACTTTCCTGCCTCCCCGCCCGTTTTTTTCATTTGCTTAAGTAATATTCCTTCGCCCGTTTCAGGCACCATTCCATCGCCCTGCCGCCGTCCTGGAATTTCTGCTCTGCTTTTTCGCAGAAGTTTAAGCTGCATTCTTCAACCCCAACCCCTGCTTCCTCCGGTGATTCCACAAATTCGTAAATCTGTGCCGTGAATTCTTCCCTGTAAGCGTTGTCCGTCACCAGCACCAGCGGCCCATATTGCAAAACCGCCCCGTTTGTTACGGAATCCATCATGCTGAGCTGCTCCATCGTGGTAAACTCCTGTGTGTTCATCATTGAAAATATCCTCCTCTTCTTTTCGTCATAGTGTGCGGAAAAGCTGTCAATGGCAGGTTTTCCGTTGGTAGTGACATGTTACCTCTGAGTGCGGACATTATCCAGTCAATCCGGAGCCATAAATCCACCAATCTTCAACCATAGATTTTGTGCATTCTACAGCAGTTTTCAAAATGGACAGAAGAAAAAGACCGGCTTCCTCCGGTCCTTTTCCTCTGTCCGTTTTCCAGAATTCCCTATGCGAATTCAATTGTCAGCATCCCCTTGCTTCCAAGGAAATAGCTGTTTTGGATATTTTGGTCTTCAACAAACGTCTCCTTTGCTTCCTGAATCATTTCTTTCAACCGTTCTTCCCCTACCAGTTCTTTCACAGCCTTGCGTGTGGTTTTCTTGCCATCCAGATAAAAATTTGTTCTCATGTGCATTTCCTCCCTGTGGTTTTGTTTTCCGAAGGGCTTTTCCCTTCCGGTAGTACACATGTTACCTCTGAACGCATACATTATCCAGTCAATTCAGCATCATAAATCTACCAAAGAATTCCGAAGATATTCGTCTGTTTTATAGTGTTCCGAAGATTTCCTGCTAACTGAAATCTATCATACGCAAGGTACGGCACACTCTTTTATAATCCCCGTGTTGAAGGGCATCCTTCCCCTGATGCCGGACTTTCCGATTCAGTGTTTTCCTATTCAGGGAAAGGCCCCTTTTCAGCTCTCCCCTCATGCTGTCCGGTCCGTGTCCTCTGTACCAGCAGTTCCGTTTCTCACTGGCATTCCCGGATAATCTCTCCTGTACCATTTTTTAGTCTCCTCCTCCATTTTCTCCGCTGATTTTATATGCTTCTGTCAGTATTTCCATAAGAAAACCGTACTTCCTGTATGCCCGCTCCAGCACACCATAATATCCCTCACTTGGTTTCCCATACTCCCGGCTTTCATCCATAATGTAAGCCATGGCAGTTACCCGTTTCCCATCCAGATCAATCTCAGACTCCTTTTTGTAGTAGAACACCGGATATCCCTCGTAGCGGTCAAGGCTCTTTTCATCCTCTTTTCCGATGATCCAGACAAGGACAGGTACCCGGTTGCCCTCCTCTGGCTCGATGGTAGCATATACTCCTGTCTTGGAGCCTTTAAACAGGAGGCGGTAATCCTCCAGTTCTGTTCTGCCCAAAAGCTGCGCCGTGGGGCATCGGTAAGCCATCTGCCCCTCATCCATGTTGCTGCCGTAAGCAATGTAATATTTTCCCATCTCGTATCTTCCTTTCCAACTTATAGTGAGGTTTCCCTCCTACCACTCCAAGGGCGGTCCGTGCCGCCCTGTGTGGAAAAGGTATGTAATCTATGCTCCATGCCTCCATGCTGAATTCCCTTCCAGATTTTTAAGGAAATGCAGGCGGCAGGTTTTGAATTCGTCCCCGATCAGCCCCAGCCGGAGCATCCAACAACGGAAAGCGTATTTTTCGTTGTCCGTCTCCGTCCTGCGGGAGGAGGCTTTTTTCTGCACCAGCGCCTGATGGGTGACCGCCAGGCAGAACTGGATGTAGGCTTTTACCTCTCCGGCATGTAGGGTACTGTTGAAAAGCCGGAATTCCACGGTTCCTTTGGTGAAGGTTGCATGAAGGTTCAGTCCATGGTAGCGTGTCCTGTTGTAATGCTGGTTCCGCTCACTGTCTGGCTCCTGCGCGTACCAGATATCCTTAAGCTGTTCCATCGTCTTAGGCTTTTTCCGGTTGATGGTTGTAATCAGCTCTTCGTTCACCTTCTTGCAGTACCAAAGCCTGTCCGGGTCAATCCGCAGGGCTTTGTAGAGGATATCCTCCTTGCTTGCCATGATGTTTACGATATTCCGCAGAGTCTGCGGGGTAAAAAGGGAAGCGTCCACATGGATATGGATTCCGCATTTCTCGTTGACCAGGGCTTTCCTGTGCCGAAGCTTCCGGATGATTTCCTGCAAATCCGGTATATCATCGTAGGTGAGAATGGGGCTTACAATCTCACATTTAAAAGTGTCATCCGCCGCCTGGATTCTTCCCCGCACTTTCTTCTGTGCGGTGATGCTGGAATCGTAGGTTGCTTTCCATTCCCGGCCTTTTGTGTCCTTCGCCCCATAGGTTTTGTAGTAGGTCCCGATGAAGTAACTCTCTGTCCCGAAATGTCCGGCAATCACCGCTGCTGCCTCTTCCCTTGTAATGCCTGTCATCTCTATCTCAATCCCGAATCTCTGTGTTCTCATATATTCCTGCGCCTCCTGTGCTTTCTTCGTTTTCTTTTGGTAGTCTATTAATCACTCTGAAAGCACATATTATCCAGTCATTTCGGCGCATAATGTACACAAAGATATCGGAAAAATCCGCCCGGCAATCGTGTGTTTTTACGGGTTCCTTCTATGGTATATAATAAGGCTGAAAATACTGTGTCTAAGCTGCTTCTGTCGGTTCCGGCTTCTCCCCGTTGCCGCCTGTTTCCTCCAAAAACAACTCTGCCACGGTTTCCCCGATTCCGGCAGCTTCTCCGCCGCCTTCCCCCTCCTGGGCTTCCTGCTCCGCCAATTTCTTCGCCTCTGCCCTCTGCTTTGTCCGCACCTTCGCCCGGTCAATGTCTGCCTGCGTGCGGAAAGCGGAATGCCCCTTCAGGTTTACCATCAGGGCATTACGGCTGTCCTTCATATCCTTGCCGCCAAAGCCAATTCTGAGGAGCCAGATGCGCATGTAGTATTTTTCATTTTCCTCAATGCGCTCCTCCGGATCAATCCGCTTCTGCTCCTTGGCCTGCTTTACCATGGCGGTGGCTAAATCCGTCCAAGCCTTTACCTTCACCGCATCCTCCGTGTAAGGAAAGCGGAAAGTAATCTTTTCTTCTGAAATTCCAAGCCCTCTCATATCCTCTGCATAGGCAAGAAGTGAATCTTTAACCGCCTCCATGGTTTCGCTTTCATTTCCTTCCAACTCCTCCACCAGACTGTCCGGGATACAGAAGGTCTTTTCCCCTATCGACTGGTTGATAAGGTACTGCCTGCTGTGGATGAGGAAAATGAGGTTTTTCATGTTCGAAGCCGTCAGCCCCTCTGCCGGGAACGCCACAAGAAGTTTACCCTCGTCCGTTTCCGGTGCATCCACAAATCCCCTCTCCACCAATCCTGCCAGAAGCATCTCCGCCGTTTTCTCATCTTCCGTCTCCACAGTTCCTGCCCGGTCAATGATGCAGTTTCCCACCTGGAAGTTGCAGGATGGGACTCCGAGGTACTTCGAGGGTGTGTTCAGAATCTCTGCGGCTGCCTTCACAACATCTTTCCTGTTCTCTGCGTTCGTCTTAATCTTCATATGGCTTTTCCTCCGTTCTTTTTGAGCCTTGTTTTTTGGTACTACATTAATCACTCTGAACGGGTGTAAAGTCAAGGAAATCACGCATCTTTTCCTTTTATTTTTCCGATGTTTTACGGCTCTCCGGCAGCGCCATTGCCACCGCATAAGCCACGGTTGCCGTGACTGCATTCCCTGCCTGCTTGTAAAGCTGGGCATCAGAATTGACCGCCCTTGCCCGCTCAAACAATTCGTCTGGAAAGCCCTGCAGACGGAAACATTCACGGGGTGTCAGCCTGCGGATTCTGCCGCATTTCATTACCGTTCCCATCTGACATCCGGTATCCAGTGTCTGGGAACAGCCTTTGCCAACCCGGCCACGGCGCGTACTGCTTTTTGGATAAGCAAGGCTGATTCCATCACCGGGATGTGCCAGGTCGTATCCCTGCTTTGTTCCATTGCGGACAGGAACTTCTACTCCGGCATCGCATTCATCAGTGCTCTTATTACATAGGTACACACCGTGCCGCTCCTGCCCGGTCAGCGTGAACATCGGCTCCCCCTCTTCCTTCATCCGTCTGCCATTCTGCCGCTTCTCCATCCTGTCAGGTGTGATTACTGCATGGGCTTCCAGCACACCGGAATTCGCAGGACGGTTGACCACACCCGCATTATATTTTGCAATCAGGCATCTCGCCAACTGTGTGATTTTCGGCTTATCCTTTACCTGGTCGATAAAATACAGCCCTGTCTTTGCGCCCACACCTCCGCCATTTGCTCCGAGTGTCACAGAAACCCCTTCCGGATCATATACCCGGTAGCCCTGCATCCCGCCTATAACTTCTTTAAGAGTTCTTCCGTCTTCTCCTGAGACAGGTAATATTTCCCGTCTGCCTCTGCTTCTAAGATTTGCGATAAAGAACACCCGCTCCCGGTTCTGGGGGACTCCGTGGTCTTTGGAGTTAAGCACCTGCCATCTTGCGTCATACCCTGCTTCGTCCATTTCAGACAGAACGGCGGCAAAGTCGAAGCCTCCATTAACTGAAAGCAGGTTCTTAACGTTCTCAACAAGTAGGTATGTGGGTTTATCACTTTCTTTTTTGCCTTTGACGAGGTCAATGATGCTGTAATAGATTCCACTTCGCTTGCCGGACAGTCCCCGCTGTTTTCCGGCAATAGAGATGTCCTGGCAGGGGAAACCAAATGTCCAGATATCTGCATATGGGATATCCCCCGGTCTGAGTTTTGTGACGTCATCCGCTTTCCACTCCCCCTCCGTGTCATACATGGCTTCATAGGAAGCCCTTGCGTATTTGTCATATTCACAGTAACCGATGCACTTATGCCCGGCCGCCTCCAGCCCCAGCCGGAACCCACCGATACCGGAGCATAAATCAAGGAAGGTCAACTGCTTCATCGGCGGCACCTTCCTTTTCTAACTCTGAATATCTTATTTTCTCTCCGCCCCGAATGAGAAACACATCCTCTGCGGAGCCTTTCTGTTCTATATATCTCTGTACAATCACATCCACGAATTTCTCATCCAGTTCCACCATATAGCAAATCCGGCTGGTCTGCTCACAGGCAATCAGCGTGGAGCCGGAACCCCCGAAAGGGTCCAGCACAATGCAGTTGCTCATACAGGAATTCTGGATGGGATATGCCACCAGTCCCACTGGCTTCATAGTCGGATGATCTTTGGACTGCTTTGGACGGTCAAATTCCCAAATGGTAGTCTGTTTCCGGTCCGAATACCAGTTGTGCTTCCCGCCTTTCTTCCAGCCAAACAGCACCGGCTCATGCTGCCACTGGTAGGGGCTTCTTCCCAGCACGAGGCTCTGTTTCTTCCAGATACAGCAGCCGGAGAGATAGAATCCGGCAGCATGGAATGCTTTGCGGAAATTCAGCCCTTCCGTGTCCGCATGGAACACATAGATGGAAGCATCCGGCTCCATGCTCTGTTCCATATTTACAAATGCGGCAAAAAGGAACTGATAAAACTTCCCATCCTCCATATGGTCATTTTGGATATTCCCGGCAGTTCCCTCATAATTCACGTTATAAGGCGGATCTGTCACCACAAGGTTTGCTTTCTGCCCTGCCATCAACACCTCGTATGTCTCCGGCAAAGTGGAATCCCCACAGATTACCCGGTGCCTGCCTAACAGCCACACATCCCCTTGCTTTGCCAGTGCAGGCTTCTGAAGCTCCGCCTCCACGTCAAAATCATCTTCCGTGATCTTCTTATCATGTACCGCATTGAATAGCTGCTCAATCTCCGGCGGTTCAAAGCCTGTGAAAGACACATCAAAATCCGAAGCCTGCAAATCCTTAATCAAATCCGCCAGCAGCTCCTTGTTCCATTCGCCCGTGATTTTATTCAGAGCGATATTCAATGCCTTCTCTTTGTTCTTGTCGATATCAATGACGATACAGTCAATTTCCTCATATCCCAAATCGGAAAGCACCGTCACCCGCTGGTGTCCGCCGATAATGGTCATATCGGAATTGACAATCACTGGCTCCACATAGCCAAACTCCTGGATGGAGTTTTTGATTTTCTCATATTCCTTATCACCGGGTTTCAGCTTCTTCCTCGGATTATAGGAAGCCGGAACCAAGTCCGCTATCCTTACTTTCTTAAATTCCATCCTCGTCCCTCCAGAACCGGTCTTTGATGTAACAGTTATGGCTGCAATACTTTTGTTTCCGGCTTCCATTGACTTCAAATTCCTTTTTGCAGTAAGCGCACACCTCTATATGGGTGTGTTTTCTCTGTGCCGCCTCCGGGTGCAGCTTCCACCATGCGCGCCTGCATTTGTCTGAGCAGAACTTCCTGGGTCTTCCGTTCCCCGGCTGGCTGATTTCTTTTCCGCAGCAGGCACAGGCTTTTCCGCACGCCAGGCGTTCCTGCATATTAAGTGCCATAGCTCTGGCATAGCCGTCCATCCCTTTTGCCTTACAGAAATTCCTTACAATATCACGGGACAGCCCAACCGCCGCCCCTATTGCCCGGTAGCCCTGCCCCCGCATCCGCAGTTCCTTTATCTGAGCTGCCTGTGCATCGGTCATCCTTTCACACCTCCAAACATAAAAAAGCCAAAAACCACTCCTTTGAAATGGTTTCCCAGCTTCAAAACACGGGATTTCCGGTACTTTTTGGCAAAACCTTTCCTGCCTTATTTTGCGGAAATCCTATGTTTATGTATGGAAATGCTCCGGGTTTCCTATCCCCCCTGCCGATTTATGCGAAAATTCACGTTTGAGGGGGCGGCGGTTTCCAGAGGGCTGGGTTCCAGAGATTCAGACCGCCCCTCCCCTCGGCGGATTTCCCCGAATCCAGCAATAATCTGCACAATCCACGGGACAAATATTTGTGCAGTTCATGCCTCCGAATTGACTGGATAATTATCCGAATCCGATTTAACATGGCACTACCAAAACCAAAGGAGGCAACCGCTTATGAAATCAAAGAAAATGAAAGTCCTTTACAGCTCACGGGCAAGGCAGGCTCAATATGTCTGGGGCAGGGAAAGCTACTACACCGCCACTCCTAAGATTTCCATGGAGGGAAAATGGCTGGAGGCTCTCGGCTTCCACATCGGGGATGCCATCGAGGTGTCCTATGAAGATAACTGCATCCGCATCACACCCGCGCCTCAGCCTGTCATGGTCTGTGAACCTCAAGCACCGTATGGAGAAGCGCCCGGCAAACGCAAGGCAAAGAAATAATGTTCACATCCAACGAGCACTCTCTCCTGGCCTCGTCCTATTTCAAACTCATCCGGCAAACGGATGACTTCTACGAAATCCAATCCCGGTGCACCAGGCATTGCTGGATTATCCAGAAACCATACTCTTACACAAAATATCCCGTCCGCATCTACCACAAACACTCCAAAGGTATACCTTATTACCACAGGCATGGACACGCATTCACTGTCCGCTCCGCAATCCGGCAGATCCAAAGCCATGACCAGTTCCAGTTAAATGGAAGGCGGCACATCACTACCGCCTAGAGGAAAAGCCCTGGGAATCTCCCAAGGCTTCTCTCTGTCAGTATTTGTACTCCTGATAACGGTCCTCCGTCATGGTCTTGCTGTCATGACAGTTCTTACACATAGCCTGCCAGTTCTCTTCATCCCAGAACAATCTGCCATCCCCACGGTGCGGCACAATATGATCTACCACAGTTGCCTTCACCAGTCTTCCCTGTTCCCGGCACCGGACACACAGAGGATGTATTTTCAAAAACCTGCTTCTTGCGATACGCCATCGTCTGTCGTACCCACGCCCGGAAGAAGATGTCCTGTCATTACAATGCAGCGATCCATGTTCTTCACAATAAATCCCGTCCGTCAGCTTCGGGCATCCCGGATGGCGGCAGGGCTTCTTTGGCTTCATCGGCATTTTATCCATCTCCTCTCCTATGTACCGGACAGGGTGAAAGGATGAAGCCCCTGTCCACGCAAAGGCAAAAGAAAAAAGCCCCATGGATTTTCCACAGAGCTTCTTACAGTTCTTCGCAGTTTAAGGATAACACAGATTCTGATAAACTTTCAATAAACTCTTTGTCTACTCTTAGTCTACCATTTGTCTACCGTCCCTAATCCAGCATATAGTTTTCCGTGTTCTGCTCTCTCATACCATAAATCCCTTCCAATTCCTCAATTGCCTTTTTCCTATATTTTCCTATCATAGCATGGCTGACATTATATTTACTCATCAACTCCTGCCAGCTCATCTGCCCTAGCACCATATCCTTCAATACCTGGGACTGTTTTCCGCTCAGCCTGTTCATTGCGTATTCAAAAAACTCCACTTCCTCTTTTACCGAATTGTACCGCTCAATCAGATAGTCAAACCAGTCATCATCCAGCCTTTCTTTTACCTGGCGGTAAATGATGGCTGTCTTTCCTGTCTTGTCAGAAATCCCGCTGGTCTGCACTTTGTCTCCTTGCGGATGGGAAAAGCACAGGCTTTCTATCACGTCATCATATGGCACACCCTCAAAGCGGCTGAGTTCAAATTCCAGAATCCCCATATCTCTTTTCCATTTATCATAATCCTTAAACAGTTTTTCCACATCCATCCTTCCAACCTCCAATCCTCGCTCTCACCGCATCCACCAACGCCGACTGCCCACCGTCCTTTTTCTCCAGTGCTTCCATCACCCGCTCATCCAATGTGTCTTTCGCAATCAGATGATGGATAACCACGGTTTCTTTCTGCCCCTGCCGCCACAGTCTTGCATTCATCTGCTGGTACAGTTCTAAAGACCAGGTCAGCCCAAACCAGATTAGGGTGGAGCCTCCGGCCTGCAGGTTCAGTCCATGTCCGGCAGAAGCCGGATGGATGACCGCAACAGGGATTTCCCCTGCATTCCACTTCTGGAAGTCCTCTGCGGTGTCCAACACCTCCGCTCCAAGCCTCTCCCGGATTCTTACCAGGTCATGCTTATACCAGTAAGCAACAAGCACAGGCTTTCCATTCGCCGCTTCCACCAAATCTTCCAGGGCTTCCAGCTTCCGGTCATGGATGTGTTTTACCGCTCCGTTCTCATCATAGACCGCCCCATTTGCCATCTGCATCAGCTTGTTGGACAGTCCGGCGGCATTTACCGCATCAATATCACCGTCCTCATATGGAACCAGCATGTCTTTCTCAAGCTGATGATATAGATTCATTTCTTTTTCACTCATGGCAACCACCACCCGGTTATAAATGCATTCCGGCATTTTCAGATAATCTGCTGCTTTCATACTAATGCAGATATCTGAAATCAAACTATAGATTGCTTCCTCCGCTCCCTCTCTCGGCTTGTAGGAGTAAACCATTTCCCTACTCCGCTTGTCCGGCACAAAGAACCGTTCCCGATAACCGCCGATAAACCGCCCAAGCCTCTGCCCCATATCCAAAATCCCAACCTCCGCCCACAGGTCAATCAAGCCATTGGGAGCAGGTGTTCCCGTCAGCCCCACAATCCACTTCACGCAGGGCCGTACTTTTTTCAATGCCTTAAACCGCTTCGCCCGGTGTGATTTGAAAGAGGACAGCTCGTCAATCACCACCATATCAAAATCCCACCCGCCATGTGCAACCAACCACTCCACATTTTCCCGGTTAATGACATATACATTGGCTTTCCGGTTTAGTGCCATTATCCGTTCCCTCTCGGAACCAAGAACCGCTGACATCACAAGTCCCTGCAGGTGTTCCCACTTCTTCAGTTCCCCTGGCCAGGTATCCCTCACAACCCGAAGCGGCGCTATTACCAGAACCTTCCTCACCTCAAAGTAGTCCAACAGCAGTTCCCATATGGCAGTCAGGGTAATGATGGTCTTTCCCAAACCACAATCTAAAAATAAAGCACTGATATTCTGATTCACAATAAACTCTTTCGCATACTCCTGATACTCATGTGGAACATATTTCATCCAGCACACCTCCAATCTGCTCTACGCCATCTATCACATAAACTGGAAACCCCAGAGCCTCCAGTTGACGTTTCCGTTTTTCCTGTAAGGCTCTCAGCTTCATTCCCGGAGCCTTCAACTCCACAAACGCTATTCTCTTATCCGGCAGCAAAACGATTCTGTCCGGCACCCCATCCAATCCGGGAGAAACGAACTTCACCGCCATACCTCCCATCTTTTTCACAGCCATAGCAAGCTGTCTTTCAATTACATTTTCCCGCATTTTCTATCACCCGCCGTTCCTATGAACCAATCTATTTTCAGGACAAGCGGACAGGACGGACAGTGTTTTCCTATATACGCGCATACACATATTACACAGGCACAATCAGCTTCTTTTCTTATTTTTTAATCCCAATATGGATTTCTTGTCCACTTGTCCAAAACTCCTGCTTTTGCTTATATTTCCTAGCGGACAGCCTATCGGGACACCGCTGTATTTTGTCCCGCCTGTCCTCAACTTTTCCGGTAACACCTCTGCCTGCCATAAAGGGGAAAGGTGTCCCGCTCCGCCTTGTCCCAGCCTTCAATCTTCTGCATGATTCCGCTGATTTCGTAGGAATCTATCTTTTTCAGAGTAGAAGACTCCCGTCCAAAACACTCACACCAGATTTCCATGTTGCACACTCTGTTGCGTTTCACAGTACCCTCTCTCTGCGTCTCCCCAAACTCACTTCCATTTAAAAAATTCCTGCGTTCATAGAGGCTCATAGTATCCCAATTTTCCGGCAGGAGCTTTTCAAGATACGTCCTGACCAGACCTTCCCGGTCATCCGTCTCCATGGCCTCCGCCTGCTCTGAGACTGCCATTGCCGCCACTTCCCCTTCTAAGAACAGCTTTTCGCCACCCTTATAAACTTCCACTGCCTCTGCCCAAATCTGGGTTACTTCCTCCTGCGTAATCTGCCATGGTTTCTTCACGCTCTTCCCGTTCGCCCGCACCGGCCAGAACCTCCGGTTTCCCGTAATGTCTCTCAAAAACCCGCTCTCCGTATTGGTGCTTCCCACGATCACGCACTGCCTCGGATGACTCTCTACATTCAGCCCATAACTGGCACGGTACTTATCATCCACACGGGATAAAAAGGATTTCACCGTCTCCACATCCGTCTTTTTCATCCCTGCAAGCTCCCCCAGTTCCAGAATCCAATAGCCCTGCAGTTTTTCCGGCCCGGACTTATCCCGCATGTCTGTCAGCGTCAGGCTGTCGGAAAACCAGGCTCCCGCCAGCTTTGCAAACAGCGTGGACTTCCCAATCCCCTGAGGACCATTCAGGATTAGCACACTGTCAAACTTCGCCCCCGGCTGGTAAATCCTTGCTACCGCTGCCGCCAGTGTTTTCCGTATGACTGCCCTTGTATACTCGGAATCCTCTGCTCCAAGATAATCCGTGAGCAGCGTATCCACCCGTTTTACCCCATCCCAGACCGGAAGCCCATCCAGATATTCTTTCACCGGATGATATGCCCGTTCGGAAGCCACCGCAAGCAGCGCATCCTTCGTTTTGGATGGGGAGTATATCCCATAACCTTTATTCAGGTACACTTTTAGGGATGCAAAATCAGAATCGTTCCATCCCGGCTTGATCTGCTTCCATGGCAGCCCCTTCCCTGCGTCAATACCGTCCCGGTGGAGATTGAACGCAATGGATTGTAACCGTTCATCATACTTTATAGCTGTCACCAGATTGTCCAGCGTATCCTTTACCCTCCCCTGACGGTCCAGTTCCAGAGCAGACTGCCATTCTTCGTGTGAAAACTCTGCCTGTGCGGATTCCTCCCGTTCTCTCATCAACTGGCGTTTCACCTTCTCATCATTTACTGCAAACTCGCTCATTGCCTTAAAAGAAGGCAGCTTTGCAGGGTCCGTATCCTCGAATGAGCGGCTGTCCAGTTCCCCGAATTTATGAATCCTTACCATGTCAAACGCATTCATCAGCTTCCCGCAGGCCGGGTCCGTGGCATGGTGGGAATAAGCAAACTTCCCCTCATAAACCACCACACCCGCCTGGGAGTCCGCCGGGATATAATCAAACCTTCCCGGCATGGCGCTTGGCTGGTACACCTCCGGCAGAAAAGCCGCAACCGCCTCCTCTATTCCATACGTCCGGCAGAACGCCCCGACTACCCCGTCCTTCTCCAGCGGGTCCGCCTGCTTCTTTATTTCCCTCTGCACCACTGCCCGCTGGCGGCTGCTCACCGGCCACTCCGAAGAATCCCTCCAGTCTTTGTAACGGGACAGTATTGTATCCGGGGCCAGGATTTCCCCCTCGATATCCCGGAACACAAACTCCCCGTCCGCAGAAGTAGAAGGCCAGTACATCAGGCGACTCGGCTCATAAGTGGTATCGTCAAACAGCTCTATGCCGATATCCTCCGCCATCTTCCTCGCCGCTGCCGTATACTCATCCGGCGATACCGTCCTGGACAGCGGGATAATCAGCCGGAGCCTGGGATTCTCCGGCGTGTGCTTATGGGTGGAATAGATAAGGCAGCGGAAATCAAAGAACAGATCCATCTGCTCCGGGATGTCCGCTGTGGCATAATCCATATCCAGCGTCAGTGCAGACCGGAACACCACGCAGTCCTTCTTCCTCCTGCCGCCCTTCAGCTTCCCCAGCACAAAGCCTCCCACGTCCTTGATGTCATCCTGCTTCGCCTTGGACAGCTTCCGGTACTGCTCCACCGTCTCCGATGTGCGGATTGTCGTGGAGATACGCCCGATAAATTCTTCCAGCTCCATCTCCCTGCCGTTCCACCGCTTCTCCATCCGTGAATTCCCTGTTGAAATAAACAGCTTCATAAAACCCTGCCTCCTATTCCTTTTTATAAAAAGCACACTCATAACCGTCTGCCCGGAGCGGAAGCCCATCCGCCCACTCCGGCTGCACTGCCATGACCGCACACATTTCTTCCACGGAGCCGGTTCCCTCCGGCACCTCTGCTATGATCTCGTCATGGCAGTGCATGACAATAGGATAGTCGTTTTCCTCCACCCGGAGCATGGCCTCCGCCAGCAGATCCCTTGCCGTGCCCTGCACGATATTCTCCACCAGCTTCGGACCGTAAGTCTCAATCCGGCTCCATTTCTTGTTCTCCGCAATCCCCTCATAGGTCAGCCCGTTCCTGCCAAATTTATTCAGTGCCATCCTGGGCTTCACATAGGACAGCTTCCTCCCGGACGGCAGCTCCACAAACAGAATCCCGCTCTTATATTGAAAAGTAATTCTCCCCGCCCTCGTTTTCTTTTTCTCCGTGACCGCTTTTATGGCCGCCGCATCCACATCCCACCAGAACTGCGTGATATGGGGATTGGCATTCCTCCATGTGGATACCAACGGAGCAAGTTCCATTTCTGCCAGTCCCATCTCCAAAGCGCCCATGGAAGTCAATGCCCCTACTGATCCGCCATATCCCAAGGCCAGTTCTGAAATCTTCCCTTTCTGCCTGAGCGGTGAGCCTTTCGTCACCTCCTCTATTGGCACATGGAACATGGCGGATGCCGAAGCCTCATAGATTTTCCCGTGGGAAGCAAACACCTCCAGCCTCCACTTCTCCCCGGACAGCCATGCCAGCACCCTCGCTTCAATGGCAGAAAAATCCGCCACCACAAAGCGGCAGCCCGGCTTCGGGATAAAAGCGGTACGGATAAGCTCCGACAGCACATTCGGTGTGGAATCATAAAGCAGCTCCACATCCTCAAACCGCCCCTCTTTCACCAGGCTTCTCGCCAGCTCCAAGTCCGGGATATGGTTCTGGGGCAGATTCTGCACCTGCACCAATCTCCCTGCCCACCGGCCTGTTCTGTTGGCTCCGTAAAACTGCAATAAGCCATGCACCCGCCCGTCCGAACAGACAGACCTCTCCATGGCCTCATACTTCTTCACAGATGTCTTCGCCATCAGAAGCCGGAGCCTTAGAAGCTCCTGCACTTCCCCATCCGATTCTTCAATCAGCCCGGCCACCGCCTTTTTCGACAGGCTTTCCATCTCCACGCCGTTTTCTCCCAGCCATGACTTTATCTGCGCCACGGAATTGGGATTTTCCAGCCCGGTCAGTTCATACGCCCGCTTCGTCACGATATCCTTATACAGCAGGTCGCAGGACACCGCCTGTTGTACTAACTTCTTGTCCACCAATACGCCCCTGTCATTGATTTTCTGGTCCAGGCGGTACATTTCCATCTCACTTTCAGAAATCGGAAAATGCTGCAGCTTCTTCCGTATCCCTTTCTCCACATCCACGTCCCGGATACAGTAAGCCTTAAACAGCCCCCACTTTTCTGGCGCATGGCAGGGCAGGTTCCGTGTCCTCCCGCCATTGGCTTTAGTAGGCTTACACGGCATACAGAAATACCGGATTAAATCCTTTCCTTCTTTCATCTTCTGCTGTTCCAGCCCAAGCACAGCCCCTACTTCCTCTAAAGAACGTGGCAGGGCAAGCATGGCCGCTTGTACCGCGCTGCAATGCCAACTCTCCGGGGATAGCTGTTTCCCGAAGTGCTTAGAAAGGCATATCCTCTCAAAGTTTGCATTAAATGCCGTCTTCACCACAGCCTCATCAAACACAGCCTCCATCACTTCTCCCGGCAGTTCCTCCCCCTGCGCCAAATCTATCACCTTCGTTTCCCCACCGTCAAAAGAATAGGCAAACAGCAACACTTCAAAAGCAGGGCTGTCCACATAAGCATAAACCCCGCACTTTATCAAATCCACATCGCTGTATGTCTCAATATCAATCTCTAAAATCCTTCCCATGGCAGGACTCCTTTCTTCGGCACTTTGGAGAATGGGCGGCAGTCCCCCGCCGCCCCATAAATTTATCCAAGGAAATCATCCTCATCCGCCACAGCATCAAAATCTTCCTCCGCATTGCTCCTTCCGCCCAGGGATTCCCCGTCACGCAACTTCTGGATATTCCCCAGCCCTGCCGCAATCCCACGGTTCCCATTATTATTGAACCCATAGAAGTTCACACTGATCCTGCCATAACACCCGGAATACACCTCTGACTGGTCAAGAATGGGCTGCACGTTCTTATCCACCACCTGCGGAGCCTGCCTGCTGTTGGCATTAAAGAAATAACTGTCCGCATAGGCTTCATCCTCCGGGCGGTCGATATCCCCGTCTCTCAAAGGAAGTTTCAAATTCGCCGGAACCTTCCCGCCCCACTTGGAAACGGAATCTTTCTTCGCCTGTTCAATGGCCCTCTTAATCTTCTCCACGGTCTCTGTATCCGACTTCGGGATGATTGCAGACACGGAATACTTCGGGTCCCCGCCATTCACCGCATTCGGCTCCCAACAGTGCAGATAAGAAAATCTACACGGTACGATTACTTTTGTCAGGTTCATACTTTCATGGTTCATGGTCTTGCTTCCTCCTTAAAATCCGCCTCTGCGGTTGCTGTCATCACTGCTTCCCTCTTATCCGATTCCGTCACCAGGGTAATCTTTCCCTGTGGCTTGTACACCAGCTTCCCAAGCACCTCCGAAAACTTCTTCTTACCCATCAGCTTTTCCATCTCCGTGATACCCACCAAAGTGCTCTTATAAATATCCGTATACCCGGCAGCCTTCGCCGCCTCCGCCACTTCCTCCTCATCCGTATACTTCCGGTTGCTCCGGCCTTCCACCAGTTTGAAGCCTGCCCACTGCTTCCCATGGGTGATTGCCTCATCCGTGGCAAAGGCATACACATCCGCCGCCCACTTGGCGAGGTCATCCGCAACCTTCAAAACTTCCGCAATCTCCTCATCCGACAGCAGAGCCGGAGCCCGAAACTCCATCTGCGCCAGCTTCAGGTATTCCTCCGCCCTCGCCCTGCAGGTATTCTTCGCCTTACAGAACCGGCACCAGGAGCCGCACCGAAACTCACCCTCGCCGTTGATGGCAAGCGCAGCCTTCGGCCTTAATTCCGTTTCCACCCACTCCATCAAGCCAGAAACAGAAATTTCCCAGGTACTGACACTCTCCAGTCTCGGCTGGTAAATCGTCATCCGCACTGTATCAATATCATAAATGGCATCAAACAACTCCAACGCTCCCAGCCCGTACAGCATCATCTGCGGATTCCACTCTGCTTCTACAGCAACGCCCTTCCCGTATTTCAGGTCAATGACCGTCAAAGCCCCGTCCGCAACAATCACCAAATCCCCGGTGCCAAACCCTTCCGGCACATAGGCCGAATAGTCCAGGTGCTGTTCAATCAGCACGATGGGATCTTTGCAGTTCTGCCTCGCCAGTTCAATCTGCTCCATGGCATAGGCCGCATATTCATCCGTACATTCTTCCATTTCGTCACAGTCATAATCCGACACCGGACGCTTGGAACGCCGCTTCAACAGCCGTTTCAGCTTATGCTCCGCCAGGGCATGGGCGGCAGTGCCTTCCTCCGCATACACACTCCCCGTATCTCTCGTAAACTGCTCCTCCAGTCTTGCGGACGGTGTACAGTTCAGCCACCGCTTGGAGGAAGAAGCAGATAACAGCGCATGTCTCCCCATCACAGCACCTTCGCTTCTGCAAGCAGCGCCGGATAATCCTTCTCCTCCACGGCGGACAGCTTTGCCGCCCCGTATTTTCCCAACAGTTCCTTAATTTCCTTAGTTTTTCCCTCCTGTGACTTCTCCGCCAGAACCACACGGATATCCTCCACAGCCACCTTCTGTTCCTCTTTTTTCTTATTTGCCTTTACTTCGGCTGTGTTCTTATCTGCTATGCCCTTCTCTGTTCTGCCCTCCTGTTTCGTCTCCGCCTCTGCTTCTTCCACAGCCTGTCTCGCCAACTCCCGCAGGCTATCCGCAACCAAAGCAAACCCGTCCGCCATCTTCAACAATTCGCTTCCCATCTAAAATTCCTCCATTTCCTCCAGCTTCTCAATCAGTTCCTCAGAAAACATGGTACAGAGCAGCAAGTCCTCCCCTATCTCCCTTGCGTCAAAATACTTCGCTCTGCCGCCGTACTCCCGGCAGGCATCTTCCATCCGCCTCTGCTTCTTCTCATCCGTCTCATTCCCAAACACCCAAATCTCATCCACCCGCTTTGCCAGCCGGGCAGCCAACACATGCTCCACTGCACCGCCAAGCTCGTCCAAGAACATCCCATGAAAGTTCAGATAAGCACTGACCGGAATCACACCCTTGTGGGCAGCATAGCGGCAATATTCCTGCGCCCTCGCCCGGTCATTCTCCTCATTTCCCGTCAGTTTCGTCACAACCATTACCAGCTTCATACCACGCTGCCTCCTTCCGCATCTTCCTTAAACCAGATGTGGATGCCATGCTCCACTGCAAACCGGATTTCCTGTTCCATACCCTCGGTAGCCTCCCCGAACACCCACATCTCGTCACATCCAAGCAGCAACTCCAGCCCCATGGCAATCCCGTCTGCCCGTTCCTCTAAACTGTCCTCATTCAAAAACTTCGGAAACAGCAGATGCGGCGCAATGGGAAGATGCCCCTCTTCATACGCCCTCCGGCAGTACTCAGCCGCCTTTGCGCTGTTCCCTTCCGCATCCCCACGGAAAGGGCTGCAGATAAATATCTTTTTCCTCATCTCATTTCCACCCTTTCTTGGTCTTTCTTTTACCTGCCGCAATCCCCGCGTCAGACTCATATGCCGCCACATCCTTCTCAATCTGCATCAGCTTCAGCGCCAGACTTTTTGCCACAATACTGATTGCCTGCAGAATGCCAATTAGCTCTGTCGTGTTCTGCATTCCATCCATGCCTCCTTTCCGAGGGGAATTAAAATCTGATCTCTCTCACTGTCGTAATGACACATTTTTATAATGTGACGATGGGAAATAAAAAGTTTTTCTAAAAGTTTTCGACATATGCAAAAAGATTGTCGAATAATCTTATACTTAGACATCAAATCCCTGTTCCGCAAAATACCTCCGTAATTTATCCAATAACCGCTTTTTCCTTGAAGACACTGTTGTCCTGCTTTCCATTTTTAATTTTGCATACTCACTAACCTGCATTTCCTCTCCAAACACTTTCTCCGCAAGTTCCCGTTCCTCCGGCATCAGGCTGTCCAGCGCTTCCTTTAGAACTTCCAGCATTGCTTTCTTCTCCATCATTTCCTCCAGGCTCTCCGAAAAAAGCTCTGTCCGCATATCATTCTCTTTCCATTCCTCATAAGACTCCGTCCTATATCCCTGCGCCTCCATAGCCTCCCGGTTCCTCTGTTCCTTCTTTTTCTGCTGCCACCATGGCCGGTAAAACTTCTGGTACTCCTCCTCTGTAACCTCCATCTGGATTTCTTCCCTGCCAGATTTGATAGTGATCTTTCTTTTTTGCATTCAGCATTCCTCTCTTTACCTTGCGGTAAAGCCAGAAAAACTGACTGCCATATTTCAAAGCGCAAAAAAAGACCGCAGGAATCCATTGGTCAGATTTCCTACGGTCTGAAATTTTATAACTATCACATGGGGCATGCCCCGGTGGATGTTTTATTCGTTTTTTAAAATTGCTTGCTATTACATAGCACATATATCCTACATTCATCTTCATTGTCTTTTTGGTAACTGCCATCTCATAAAAAATACTTATTTTGAATAAACACCTTTGATTTTCAGGCATTGTCTCTCTCCTTTCCGGCAGTACCGCACATATTCATAGAATGTCTATGGTTTTCTATGACCCGATGTATGAGCCTGTTTACCATAAACTTCCATGTATATGGAGTATTCCCTTCCAGGTGAAACTTATATTAAATTGTCTGGGACGATGCAGTCAAAGACTCCGCAGCGAGCTGTGCGGTCTTTGACCCTCGTGGCAGTCGCCAAGGCCAAGCAAACTTGGCTTTGGCTCGTTGCTCGCGGGAATAAAAAAGAAACAATCCAAATAATCAGACTGTTTCTTTTCATTCCTTTTATTCAATAATTCCTTTTTCCCTCAACTCACTACTGGCCGTCTCCTCGTCCTCATAAACCCTGTCATATCTGCTTTTTATTTTCCCGACCTTGATATCCTCCATCAAATCGTTGAGAAAACTTTTAAAATTCCGATTATCATCCACCAGCCGGTTTATCGTATCCCAGTCAAGGGAATCCTTTTCTTTCGCTGAAAAGAGTATCTCACTCTGCATAAAATGTTCCGCGTCCAGCCGGATTACCCCTATGCCAAAGGCATTATTCAGCCTCCGCAACTCATCCATCAGTTCCGGTTCCTCCGATATATGCAGCGCAGCTAAGTATCCTTCATGCGCCCAGCTTGAATTGGATACCGCCTGGAAGTAGCATTCCCGCAGGTTAGACAGACTCAAACTGATCTTCATCTCAAAGGAGTACAATTTATATGGATTGACCTTCAGCACATCAAACAATTTCAGTGTATTATCCGTATAGGAATCAAACGGAAAATGAACCCCGACAATATCGGGATGCAGCCATCTGTTCTTACCGCTTTTCTCCCTCTTGGAAACTTCGTGATAAATGGTTTTTGTCATGCATTTAAAATGCTCATCCGCACAGACAAAACTGGACAGAAGAATATGTAAATCCCGTTCATGAAACCTACCCGTATCCCTGCTGCCATCCGTCTCCTGAATTTCCTCCGGGTCTGACGTGAAAGTTTTCCCTTTCAGATAAAATTTCGCTGGCCTTTTACTAACCTGTGTAAATATCGATTCCGGATTATTTTTTAAATCAACGTAAATCCTGGCCGATAACGTGCGGACAGGTGTCTTTCCAGAGGAAGCCAGCCTTTCATCAAGCCCCTGTTTACATCCTGCCTCCCACATTTCCTCTACGGATAATGGTCTGTCTGAAGACTCTAATACCTCTTTTGCAAAATCAATAAATCCAAATGCCATACCTACTTCTCCTTTGCCTTTTCGTGTGAATGAATATGTCGGGGAACTCCCAAATGATGTGATTTAAGAACTGCGAAACCAGATAAGAGTAGTTTAAATGATGGACCGGCCTTTTACAAGAGTCATTTCTTCGGTTTTGAGGGTTTTCTATTCCATTTCAGCACCACACCCCGCTGCTCTGCTAATGACTGGAACTGCTTTACCACATAAGCTGACTTTTCTTTCAGCGTAAGGCTTTCCAACTTTTTTTCTTCTGCAAGATGCTCCATCACAGTTTTCAAATCTTCTAAATCCAGGAGATTGACCGCCAGACAAAAGAAACTTTTTCTCCTGCCGTCATTATAGCTTTCCAACAAAAGCTTCAATATTTCCAGCCTCTGTCCTTGTTCGGAATTATAGGCTTCCACACCCACTTCCTTCATTTTTTCAAAATCCTGCTTCCAATTCCGGTGCGTGATAAAAATATCATACTCATCTGCTTTCCCATATTTATCACAGGGGAACTCCTGACATTGATTGCAATATTCTACCCTGCCGTGCTGAATACTGCACTTTGCTATTTTACAGGACTGGTTCCCCTCTCCGCCTCCGCAGCCCGGACAATAACTGTCCAATTTCATAGGGCAAAGTCCGCAGTTCAGACCGCAGAGGGAGAACCAGAGGTTGTCTCTTATGAAACCCTTCACTTCTCTTTACCTCCCTTCGGTTTACATCTCTGCAATCAATTCTGCTGCCTGTTCCGGTGAAATGTCCGAAACATCAACCTTTATCGTTTCTAATTTTTCATATAAAGCTATCCGCTCCAAACTGCGTGAAATTACATCTTTCTCACGGATTTTTACGTCTATATCCTTTTGCAGCCGCTCCTGCAAGGCTTCCCGACTGCACACCAGAGATATAAGATTCACCTGACAGTCCGCTGTATCCAGCCGACTTAAAATATCATCTAGGATGGCTTGCTCGTGCATCACCCAGCAGAATATAATATTTTCATATGCAGTACAGTGAATAAAATTATTGAGGAGAAAACTTATGTTTTCCAGTACCATCTTTTTTGTTTCGAGGGTCACCTGAAACGGATGCATATCCCAGCACCAATCTCCATCCAGAAAAACGCTATCCTGCAATTTCATTTTCAGTATCTGGCATGTGCTTGTCTTTCCCACACCCATGGTGCCTCCGATGAGATACAATTTCTTCAATATTCTATTCCTCCAAAATCAAGTACGGCTGCCTGTCCTGATAAATTCAATCAGCTTCTCCACATCCTCAAAATCATCATAGTCCCCGTTTATCTTTTCACGATGATAAACGACCCCTGCCTTCTCGTTTGCCTCCAGACAATCTAAAAGCTGCTTTTCCCCATACCTTTTCGCAAACAGGTTAAACGCATATGGCTTTATCTTGGTCAATAATCCTTTTTGGCAGTTTTCGTCACACACATAACAATGTCCAATTCCCTTTTCCAATGAACATTTTCTGTTCTCACACCAGTCTTTACCCGGGCATTCCCCAGAATTACAGCCTGCACAGTTTGTATTTTCCGAACATAAGCAACAGGCAAGCCCGCACCTGGCAATCCCCAATTCTCTTTTCATCTTTATTACCCCTTGTATTCTTTTAAATTCTTCATCTGCATAGCGTGGTCGGCTTCATTTTCTTCCTTCGTTTTGGTCGGGTCTTCACGGTCATAACGGCCACATGGCAATTCCTCACATTGACCGCAGTGTTCATATTTTCTTTGATTGATACAGCATTCATAAATGTCACAACAGATTTCTCCTGTGTATTCCAGCCAGAATACTTTGCCTTTTATCTCCGCACATCCTTGGCAAGCCGCCGGGTAATACTCACAATCCGAACATATGGTACCGCAACAACTCATCTTCTTTTCCATAGGCATTTTCTCCTAATCACATTTTCCATTGGCATTCACTGCACTCCGCATCATGGATTGAAATAACTCCTCCACATTCCGGGCAAGTATAGTTCTCTTTTTGCTGTACCAAAAATGCCACCATTCCCTGTTCTTTTACCATTTTGCTATTTCCCATCAAACTGGCATGGCAGCGGACATTATAACTTTTCTCCAACCTCTTTATCTGCTTACAGGAATATTCAGGGCATTCAAAACAATATGTAAACTGCCGTTTTGCCACACAATCTTTAATCCTGCATTTCCTGCAATGCTCTGGTTTCCCCTGGTCACTTTTCAGACAGCCTGCGCATGGCTTTTTATGATAGCAATGTTTATAACAGACCAGGCAGTTCATTCCACACGGGGCAAACATGACTGGCTCTATCTTTTCTGGCATTTTCATTCTCAAACAGCTCCTATTACCACTTTGCCGTCCGACAAAATGGCATTCATTTTCTTGCTGAAAAAAATAACACGGTACCTGTTGTGTACGATTCAGTGTCAGTAAATCCAGCCGATTCAAAAAACAATTGAAGTTCCTTTTGGCTATACACCTTCACATCACCTGTTTTGGAAAATGGAAATACTACTGTATTGGCAAGCCACCGCACCACCGGAGAAAAAAATGGTTCAGCAATAAGGACTTTCCCGTTCTTCTTCAGTACCCGCATACATTCATTAGCAAAGTTCTGGGGTGTTTCAAAATGATGAAATGCACAAGACACCGTTATGACATCCATGCTCTCATTTTCAAAGCCGAGAGGAGTACAAGGACTCGCCACAAATGTACAGGCCGGGTATCTTTCTCTGGCAGAGGCAATCATATTTTCAGAAATATCTACGCCAAAAGCATTGACTCCCGCCTTTTTGGAAAGTTCTCCAAGCAGATACCCATTCCCGCAGGCAACGTCCAGAATATTGTCCCCATCCCTGAGCACGGCCCTTTTAATAATCTCTGCTTTATGGGGTCTTGTGTAATTGCCTTCCGGGGAAGAATCATATTCCTGCGCCATTTCATTATAAACTCTTTGAGACTGGTCCGTCTTTTTTCCCACAGCTATTCCTCCGAAATTCTGTTTTCTGGTAAATTTAGTTTACTACATTTAAGGTAAACCGTCCATAATAGGAACATGCTTTTGGATATGAAAAAAATGCCTGACCCATGCTTTTGCCGCAAAGTATATCTTTTGCCGGATAGTATCCACTTTTGCCAAATAGTAAGGGTTTTGCCGGATTGTATCTTTTGCCCAACAAAACCCTCATTTTCAAACTCTCCGGCGTTACCCCATCCCCACTAAAACGGAAACTTATCCATCTCACTTTCCTTAAAAACACAACTCCATTTCTCGCCAAAAACCTCGCAAACCCGCCTGGAATCAAGGTTTCCGCACAAGAAGCACGGCGGTTTCAACGTGCCCAGTCCCCCCAAACATATCCACCGGCCAAGCCTCGACAGCCCGGTACCCATTCCCCATAAACCACCGAAGATCTCTAACAAGTGTTTCCGGCCCGCAGGAGACATAGACCACACGTTCCGGACCCATCTTGGCGACCGCGTCAATGAATTCCTTCGTACTTCCGCTTCTGGGGGGATCCATCAAAATGACGTCCACCTTTTCGCCCTTTTCCGCCATATTTACGATAAACCGTCCGGCGTCATTGCAGTAGAACTGGATATTCTTCACATCATTCATTTTTGCATTCTGTACTGCGTCACGGACTGCATCGGGGTTCAATTCCACCCCAATCACCTCTCCGGCCTTCCTGCTTGCAATCAGGCCAATGGTACCGATACCGCAATATGCATCTAAAACCTTCTCTTTTCCGGTCAGTGCAGCCAGTTGAAGGGCCTTATTGTAGAGAAGCTCTGTCTGCGCAGAATTCACCTGGTAAAACGACTTCGAAGAAATCCTAAACCGGAGTCCGCACAGCACATCCTCAATGTAGCCTCTGCCATAAAGCACGTGCTCTTTATCGCCCAGCACCATGCTTGTACTTCTATTGTTAATATTCTGAACAATCGTCGTAATCTCAGGATGCTTCTCTCTGAGAGCCTTCACGAAATTATTTTTCGACGGAAATACCGGCGAAGCCGTCACCAGTACCACCATAATTTCCCCTGTGGCAAATCCGCGTCTGACAAGAACATGCCTCAAAAAGCCATATCCTGTATCCTCATCAAATGTCCGGATCTTGAATGATTTCAGCATCCCTCTGATAGTCCCGATAATCTCATCTGCCTTCTCATCCTCAATCAGGCATTTCTCAACCGGGACAAGAATATGCGTTCCTTCTTTGTAAACGCCGGAGAGCGGATTTCCCTTTCTGTCATGCCCAAATACGGCATGTACCTTATTCCGGTAATGCAGAGGCTCCTTCATCCCAATAATTGGCTTCACCGGACAGATTCCTTTTAAGAGTTCCTCCATCCGCTTCTGTTTTTCAGCGAGCTGCTGTTTGTAAGGAAGGTGCAGAAGCTGACATCCGCCGCACTGTTCATAAACAGGACAGGGCGAGTTCCTTTTCCTGCTGCCATTCCCGGTATTTTTTACACTTTCCTCATTCTTTCCGTCTGCTCTTTTATTCCCGAAGCGGTCTCTGCCGGAAAAATCCTTACTGTTTTTTCCACGAAAAGCTTCCTTCACCTGCTTTTGAGAGAAGTCACTCTCCCCCGCTCCGCTTTTACTGCTGCCTGCTCTGCCCTTCCTCTTATCTGTTCCATTTTCCCATTTATCGGCTCCACGCTTCTTATCCGCTCCAAGGCTCCCTATGCCTGTCCCACTCTTCCTTTTATCCATTCCGCTGTTCCCGGCATCCGCCCTGTTTTTTCTCATTTCCACTTCATTCTTCCCGGTGTCCACCCCACTCTTCCTCGTATTCGCTCCGTTCTTCCCCATATTCACACCGCTCTTCCTCGTATCCGCCCCATTCCCCTTATCAACGCGGCTCTTCCCTATCTCCGCTCTGCCCTTTCTCGTATTCACTCCGCTCTTCCTCTTTTCCGCCCCGCTCTTTCTCTCATCCGCTCCGCTCTTCCTCTTTTCCACGCCGCTCTTCCTCGTTTCCACACTGCTCTTCCTCATTTCCGCCCCGCTCTTTCTCTCATCCGCTCCACTCTTCCTCTTTTCCGCCTCATACTTCCCAAAACCATTCCCACTTTTCTCCATCCCAGCCTCCCTTATCAATCTCTTCCATTTACATCCACATATTCTCAGAAAATTCAAGCTTGTATCTCATGTTATCCACATTTATCGCCCATTTCATCCACATTTATCGCCCATTTCATCCACATTTCCACAACTCGTCATCTAAATCCCAGCCAATCATCCACAATTGCTAATTTATCCGGCTCAATCATCCACACTTCTGAACACTTTTTTCCACCGTTCTTTTTTAAAATGCACGGCAAATATCAATCCTCTGAGACATTCGTCTATTGCCATAGCCACCCAGACGCCCTCCAGGCCCCAGTCAAATATGATTCCGAATACCCATGCCCCGACAAAGGCAACTCCCCATTGAAAACTTACGCCGACTACTGTCGGTGTGACCGCATCTCCGACGGCGATCAGACATTTCGTCATTACTATATTGACGGCTCGTCCTATTTCCAGAAAAATTTCAATAAACAGAATCCTACGCCCCAGTGCAATGATCTCCGGATCATCCGTGAATATCAGAAAGATATAATTGCTGCCCAAGAACAGCAGAACCGCCAGGCCCACACAGGCCGCCAGAGCCACCTTCTGCGTCGCATTCACTCTTTTCTGGATTAAATCAATTTTCTTCGCCCCTATCAGATATCCCAATACAATCTGGGTTGCCGAAGCAATCGCCATCGCATAAACATAGGCCAGATTAGCGAATATACTGCAATACCCCTTTGTGACCGTCACCATCGTGCCGAAGGAATTGACAATTCCCAAAATGCACATCTGTGACATATTATAAGAGAAACTCTCCACACCGGAGGGAACCGCCAGAAGGCAGAGTTTTTTCATAATCTGAACCGGAAACGGCTTTAAAAACCGCAGTCCCAGCTTCACGTTAGTACGCTTCACAAACAGCAGGATCATCAGCCCCAGTCCCACCAGCTTACTGATATCCGTAGAAATAGCCGCACCTACTGCCCCAAGCCTCGGCATGCCGAACCAGCCGTTGATTAAAATTGCGTTTCCAATAATATTCATAACATTCATAACAATGGAAACTATCATGACTTCCTTCATCATCGCAAACGCCCTGATAATCGCGGAGAAGATTAGGTAAAGTCCCTGCACTGTGATACATGCCCCGACGATAAGCAAATACAGCGAAGCTTCATCAAATATTTCCTCCGGCACACGAAGTGCTTTGTAAAGCGGCTTGTAACCTGCAAATACCAGAAGTGTGGACAGCAGGCTTACCACCGTGATCATCAGAATCGACACCATACAGGTTCTGGACGAATTTGCCTTATCCTCCGCCCCAAGGTATTGTGATAAAATTACCGTAGCTGCCGTAGATGCCATGCTGAGTACAATAATCACCAGATTCATAATCTGGTTCGCATTAACAATGGATGCCACCGACTGCTGGGAAACACGGCTGACCATCATCTGGTCAATATTTCCTACCAAAAGCTGTAAAAGCAGCTCAACGAATATTGGCAGTGACATAAAAAACAGGTTCCTGTTCGTATTCATTTTATCTATATCAGTCTGATGTCTCATGGTTTTGCCCTATCTATCCTTATTTTATATTGATTTTATAATAGCTTCTTCTATTGATTTTCGAATTACTACCTCAGTTAAATCTTATATATCTGCTATCAATCTATCGAAATATCCCAAACTTCGTTATTATAGTCGATATGCCCTGTCAAATCAATACAAACATTGATTAAAATATTGCTTTTTCGCCGTGGCTTGGTATAATAGGAGAACATATCCGTTTTTCCACAATTCAGCGCTAATTACAAGTGGACCCGTTACCGGATATATTACAAATACTGAATTTAAGTTACGGTATAACCATACAAACAATAGAAAACGTCAGCAGACTAAAAGGAGTAAGAATATGAATCCATCAGCCGCAGCCCATCAGGCTGTTTCACCGAACGAAATCTATATTGATCAGACACTGTACACCGGCCGACCGGATAATTTCACTCTCCGTCTGCCCAAAGAACAGCGTGTTTATACTCTCCTCGATTCACTGGGGCTTTCCTATACCAGGATTGATCACGACCCGACGGAGACAATCGAAAGCTGCCATGAGGTGGAACGGCTTCTGGACATCCGCATCTGCAAGAACCTGTTTCTCTGCAATGCCCAGAAAACCAGCTTTTACCTTCTGATGATGCCCGGTGACAAGAAATTCCGCACCGCAGTATTTTCCAAGAAAATGGGATGTTCCCGTCTTTCCTTTGCCGATGCCGCACATATGGAGGAGTATCTCGATATCACCCCGGGTTCTGTCAGCGTCCTCGGCCTGATGAATGATCCGGAAAACCATGTCCGCCTTGTCATTGACGAAGATATCCTGAAAGATGAATATATCGGCTGCCATCCCTGCATCAATACCTCCAGCCTGAAGATTAAAAAAGACGATTTAATCGGCAGGATCCTTCCTGCCATTCACCATGAATACACTCCGGTCGAACTGGAGTGGTGAGAGCAGCTTAACAATTAACAGCGAAAGGCGGCCGCCCTATGAAATTATCGTCATTTTTCCACCTGGCCTGTTTCAGTATTAAAACAATTCTTTTGAGGCAGAAAAATCCGATTCTCGGAACTATTATTTTGACAGATAAATGCAATCTTTCCTGTAAGCACTGCTCTGTAAATAATATTACCGCCGTCCTCCATCCCTACCGCCAAATCAGGGCCTAGATGGAAAAGCTGTACGGTATGGGCATCCGTATCCTGTTTTTTTGCGGAGGTGAGACCTTCCTATGGAATGATGGTGATAAAACGATCCGTGATCTGGTCAGAGAGGCCAGAGAGATGGGGTTCCTCATTGTAAATACGGTGACGAACGGAACCTTTCCCCTGGATTTGCCTGAGGCGGATCTTATCCTGCTGAGTCTTGACGGGGATAAAGAAAAGCACAATGAGATTCGTGGAGACACCTATGATCGGATTATGGAAAATATAAGAAATGCCTCCTCCGATAATATCTGCTTCTATATGGCAATAAACCGGATTAACAGGCATACGGTCCGTGACGTATGTATCAAAGCCAGAGACACTGATAACGTGCGGGCCGTTTCTTTTAATTTCCACACCCCTTATCCCGATACCGCAGAGCTTGCCCTTTCCAGGGAAGAAAAAGCCGGCTGCTGTGATGCCATTGCCCTGATGAAAAAGCAGGGAGCTCCTGTTTTCAACTTGCTTAGCGCATTTCCGTATATCATAAACAACAGCTTTCCAACGCCCTGCCATCAATGTATTGTAATGGAAGACGGGGAAATCAGCACCTGCGGCAGATGCATCCACAGTCCGGGCCTGTGTGAACAATGCGGCTATTTTTTCGTGGCGGAATATACCCTGCTGTTCAGCGGAAACATAAAGATCATAGCCGAACTTCTCTGTACCTATCTCAAATACATATAATGAATGCGGTGTACAAATCAACATTTTTTATAAGACATCAGACAAAATGCATGTAAGAGTCAGCGCCAGGAGGATTTATGGGATTTGTCACTACTCTCACACGGATGTGGTTCACCAGGACGCTCCGTCCGTTTACCTTTAAAAATGAATATGATTCCCGGTTGAATTACGGGGAATGCACGGGACTTGGACTTTACGTTCATCTGCCGTTTTGCAGCCAGCTTTGTTCCTTCTGCCCTTACTGCAAGGAGCTGTATTCGGCGGAAAAATGCAGCCTCTACATCGACGCTTTAATTAAAGAAATCCACCTGAGCGCAGGACGCCAAAAGGAGAAGAAGCCGGTCACCAGCCTCTATTTTGGCGGCGGAACGCCTGCACTTGCGGCCCCCCGTCTGAAAGAAATCATTGATGCTTTGCAGGAGCATTTTATCATTACTGAAGGCATCGGCCTCGAACTGCATCCGGACAATGTGACCAATGAGACGCTCCGGCTTTTGAAAGAAGCCGGCATCACTAAAATCAGCATCGGAATCCAGTCATTTCAGGACAAATATTTAAATATCCTGGGCCGCCGCGCGTTCGATTGTAAGCGCATGGCTGAGGCTTTGTCGAATTTTTCCTTTGAAACGGTCTCAATGGACTTTATATTTGCACTGCCCGGTCAGACATCAGAAGATTTGAAAAACGATATTGAAACTGCCTTTGCTAACGGAGCCAACCATATCGCAATCTATCCATTGATTGACTTCACCTTCACGGACAGCCGGATAAAGCCGCTGAAAAAGAAGGAAAAGAGAAAGCTTCTGGATGAAATCACCCTCTACTGTAAAGAGATGGGATACCGACGCGATTCCATCTGGACCTTCTCCAATTCCGGCACCGCCGGATATTCATCCATGACAAGAGATAATTTCCTTGGTTTTGGCTGCTCTGCCACAACACTTTTAAAGGACCAGTTTAAAATCAACACCTTTTCTGTGGCGGAATATCAAAAAAGGATTGAGGAGGGGAAACTTCCCACTTCTCTGACTCTGCGTTTTTCCGAAAGACAGCGTATGGTGTATTACTTATTCTGGACCGCCTACAGTACCAAAGTAAATTCAAAAGACTTTGAAGTGTTTTTCAACACGCCTCTCAAAAAAGCATACGGCCCCGAGCTTTGGCTTGCTAAAAAGCTGGGCTTTGCCACCGAGGAGAACGGGGAATACCGGATGACGCTCAAAGGAGCTTTCTATTATCACTACTATGAAAACTTTTATACACTTTCCTATATCGATAAAATGTGGGGGATTCTGCGCAGGGAAGCCTTTCCTGAAGAAATTCATTTTTAATCTGCCTGACGGCAGGCCGTTAAAAAAGGGCTGTAAAAAACCTCCCCAAAAGAAAAATCGCTGAGTTCGTGAGACTTCAGCGATTTTTTTGGTATCATTAATTATGCGGCCGGCTAATATTACCAATAAAAATCATACACCACATCAGTTGAAATTACCGCCCCTTTTCATCAATGAAAATCTTTCTCCAAATCATATCCCATCACGGTCAGATAATTCTTGATTACAGCTACGGCCCCATCCACGCCAATATGAGTGGTGTTGATTACCAGGTCATAATTGTCCAGCTCCTGCCAGTCACGTCCCGTGTAATATCTGTGATAATCGCGGCGTTCCCTGTCTATCCTCTTGATATTCTTCAATACCTCTTTCTCATCGTAAAGATCCTTTTCCCTGATTCTTGCCTCCCTCACTTCGATGTCTGCATACAAATAGACGCGGAGCAGTCCCTCCATTCCGTCCAGGACATAGTTGGCGCACCTTCCGATGATGACGCAGGATTCTTCCGCCGCCAGTTTCCGGATTACCTCCGACTGGAACCGGAACAGGTTGTCGGCGGAGATCAGATCCGAACCAAAGGAGGGAGCGCCTTTTTCCGGTGTCAGACTGCTGATAATCTTATACAGCAGCTTATTTCCCGCCTTCTCGTCTGCCAGGTGAAAATAGCTTTCCTTGATTCCGCTTTCATCTGAATTCATCCTCAGGATATTCTTGTCGTAAAAACCAAGTCCCAGTTCTTCTGCCAGCCTTCTGCCGGTGTCGGCTCCGCCGCTGCCATATTGTCTTCCAATGGTGATAACTACTTTTTTCCCTGCCATAATAACGCCTCCCCTTCACATTGATCGACCTTTATTGTATCTACATTATAACACACTATCCCATTGTTTTCTATTTATTTTCCATAATATTCCTAATTCTGCTATCCGCAAAGCTTCGCAAGAACACGGTCCGCCGTCTGGCTTGTTGTAGCCGTGCCGCCGAGGTCGGGCGTCAGGACACTGCCCTCCTCTAAGACGGCCTCGATTGCGGACAGGACCCTGCTTCCCATTTCCTCATGGCCGAAGAAATCCAACATCTGGCTGGCCGACCAGATGGCCGCAAGAGGGTTGGCCTTCCCCTGCCCGGCGATATCCGGGGCAGAACCGTGAATCGGCTCAAACATCGATGGATATATCCTTTCCGGATTCAGGTTCGCACCGGCGGCAAGCCCCATTCCGCCTGCAATCGCCGCTCCCAAATCCGTCAGAATATCGCCGAACAGATTGGAGGTCACCACTATCTCAAACCGCCGTGGGTCTTTCACCATCAGCATGCTTGCGGCGTCAACCAGATAGGAGTGGGTTTCCACATCCGGGTATTCTCTGGAGACCTCCTCAAATATCTGATCCCAGAATACCATAGAGTAATTCAGCGCATTTGCCTTGCTGATACTGGTCAGGCTTTTCTTCCTCTTCCTTGCCAGCTCAAACGCATACCGGATGATTCTCTCACAGCCTGTCCTTGAGAAAACACCGTCCTGTATCACCACTTCGTTGGGCTTTCCTTTAAACAGCCAGCTTCCGCTTCCCGCATACTCCCCCTCGCTGTTTTCCCTGACAAAGAGCATGTCTATGTCTTCCCGCCGTACGTCTTTTAACGGGCAGGGTGCCCCCTTCAGAAGCGTGATCGGCCTCAGATTCACGTACTGGTCAAAGCTTTTCCTGATTGTCAGCAGCAAATCCCACAGGGAAATATGATCCGGCACGCCGGGATAGCCTACCGCACCAAGATAAATCGCGTCAAATTTCTCTAAGCGGCTGATCCCGTCCTCCTCCATCATTCTGCCATGTTTCAGGTAATACCCGCATCCCCAGGGAAACCAGGTAAATTCAAACCGGAAACCTCCGTCCAGCCGGGCTGCCTCCTCCAAAACGCGCACGCCTTCCCGAATCACTTCCGGGCCGACCCCATCTCCCGGAATCACCGCTATTTTATGTACATCCATCCTGTTTCTCCTCCCTCTTTACCGCGTTCTTCATTTACACTTATCATACTATACCTTCCGGTCGGGTTCAATTCCATTTAACAGTAACAATTCAGACAGCATAAGCTGTGTTACTGTTACACTGCTCTGTCTATTAGATAAAAAGAAGGGAAAGGGTTCCAAAGCCGGAACCGGTTCCCTTTTCCCAGCGGCAGTCTTTCCCTGCATGTTATCAGTAAACAGCCGGGCCGTGGACCAGAACTGTGGAAAAGCCGTTTCTTCGCAGCTCCTGTTCCATTTTCACCGCATTATCCATCTCTTTAAACGCTCCGACCCTGACCTTATATAACCCGTCTTCCAATACCAGATATGCCGGAAATCCTTCTGATTTCAATTCCTCAAGCTGCTGTTCAGCCAGAGAACGGATACGGTAGGCTCCTGTCTGGATCATGTAATAATAGTTCTCTTCCTGCTGTTTTACAACATCCAGTATCCCGGTTGCGATAGCTCCGGCTATTTCCTCAAACTGTGCGTCAAATTTGGCATTGTCCTCAGGATTATCAATAAATCCGGCCTCAACAAGCACTGCCGGCATCTGGGTTTTGCGAAGCACGACCAGTCCCGGCCTTTCAAATGTTCCCAGATCCGTAAAGCCGGTTCTGGCAAGTTCCCTGTTGATGGACTGCGCCAGCTCAGCTGCAAGTCCTTCTTCTTTATACACCAGCGTCATTGTCCCTGAGCCGGTGCCGGGTTCTGCGGCAGCATTGCGGTGAATGGAAACAAAGAAGTCGGCCTCGGCCTCATTGGCCATATCCGCCTTTTCATAGGGCGTATCATATACATCCGTAACCCTTGTAAAAATCACTTCCACTCCGTTGTTTTCCAATATATCACCAACAGCCAACGCCAGCCGCAGATTGTCGTCCTTTTCCTGTCTTCCTTCGAAAACAGCTCCCGGATCGTATTCGCCGCCATGGCCTGCATCTATAACCACTCTCTGTCTTATATCCAAAAGAAAAACTCCTCTCACATACCTTTGTACTATTAAAGTATGTGAAAAGAGTTAAAAGGTTACTGCTCCTGCCGATGTTGGTAACAGTTCATACCGTCTGAACTGTTACTGATATTCTCCGTGGAAGACTTCAACCGCAGGCCCTGTCATATAGACGGTATCTTTCTCGCGGTCCCAGGCAATCGTGAGCGTGCCTCCCAGCAGCTCCACCTCCACTGTATCGTCCGTACAGCCGGCCAGTATGGCTGCCACTGCAACGGCACAGGCGCCTGTCCCGCAGGCCATGGTTTCACCTGAACCGCGCTCCCACACGCGCATCTTGACATGCCCGCGGTCAATTACTCTGATAAATTCCGTATTGGTTCTGTCCGGGAATCTCTCATGGTTCTCAAAGTCGGGACCAATCTTCTCCAGGTCAAGCGTCTCGATGGGCTCCTCAAATTCATCTTCAAACACTACCGCATGCGGATTCCCCATGGATATACCGATAAACCGATAGCTCTTTCCCTTTATCTCCAACTCTTCGAACAGTTCCGAAGTCTGAACCGGTTTTCCCATATCCACGGTGACAGCCGTGACTTTCCCATTCTCCACCTTCATATCAAGATATTTAATCCCGGATGCCGTCTCCACGCTGATACGGGGCTTATCCACTATTTTGTGATCATAGGCATATTTTCCCACGCAGCGCACTCCGTTGCCGCACATTGCGCCTCTGGTGCCGTCCAGATTATACATATCCATCTGACAGTCGGCCACTTCAGACGGTTTGATAAGAATCAGGCCGTCTGAGCCAATCCCAAAGTGGCGGTCGCTGACGGCAATCGCCATGCTGCACGGATCCTCCACCTTTTCCTCAAAACAGTTCACATATACGTAATCATTGCCAATTCCCTGCATTTTCGTAAATTTCATCTTTTCCTCCCTGGGTCATTGATACAGACTTAATACCATCCTTGCCGCCTCCGCAATCCCGGTGCCGCTGTCCATGCTGCACTTCTGCAAATACCTGTGGGCGTCCGGTTCCGTCATGCTGTTTCGGCTGATCAGGACGGCTTTAGCCTGGGCAATGACCTTTGTGTCTTCCTCGCTTCTTTCCTGCGGCCGGCTTTTTCTCTGTCTGCGTTTCTCCGACTGCATCCGTTCAATCATGCGCACGCTGGAAATCAGGTCACATACCTTAAACGGGGCCGGGAGACATACAATCTCCCCCATATTTTCACCGCTCCATTTTGCCGGCGATGCAATCAGGAGCATATCGAACCCGGACGGAAGCTGACGGTAAAGCTGACGGCAGGTCATATCGCCAAACCGGAAACCGCCGACCACAATTCCGCTTCTCAAATCGTCCGCGTGAGCCAAAACCTGAGAACCGGAAGTGCAGGACGCCGTCACTTGAAGTCCATTCTTTATTAATATGTTTTTAATATTCCTTCCATCTTCCGGTCTGGAAAATGCCACTATGATATTGATCACACAGTTTCACCTCACTGTTTCATGCCACCCCCGTGCCCCTGTTAACAGCGGTAAAGATATTCTTTCATCTCCCAGTCGGTCACATGGGAACAGAAGCGGTCCCATTCCTCCTGCTTGCCTTCTTTATACATCCTGCAAAGCTTTTCCCCGAATGAAGATTTTGCAAATGTATTATTGTCAAGCTCTCTCAGGACGACTCCCAGAGTCTCCGGAAATTCCGTCTTTCCATCGCGGGCCTCCGTCTGAAGCTTTTGTACGATTCCGTCGATTCCCGCCGCCGTAATAGCAGCCAATGCGAGATAGGGATTGGCAGCCGGATCCGGATAGAGCGCCGTAATGCGGCAGTTGCCTTCCTTATCCTCTGAAAAGCGGACCACCTTGTCGGTTCCGTCTTCCCATGCCGCTGCCGGGAACTCCGGCTGGAAAATGCCTCTCTTTCCCGCTGCCAGACGCTTATATGAATTAATCAATGGGTTGGTAAAGATCATCATATCCCATAAATGTTTTAATATACCGGCCCTGAAATATCCGGCCGCCTCCCGGGCTGTCCTGCCTTCCTTATCCCTGAGGGTGATTCCGACATGCAGGCCGGAACCGTCGCTGTCCCTGTCCGGTTTTGGCAGGAAGGTAGCATGAAGGCCGTGACGTTTTGCGATTCTTTTAACCGCCGTTTTAAATGTCTGGAGGTAATCTGCCGCCTCTGTCCCGCACCTTGCCGGAATCAGGAAGCCGTGCTGACCCGGTGTAAGGCCGTGGTGGCTGCTTTCCGCCTCCATCCCCGCCTCCGCCAGGCTCAGCATGATATCGCGGCGAACGCTCTCCGCAAGATCAATGGGGCCTGCATCGTAATAGCCGGCCACCTCATGCGTAATCGTTGTCGGCCTTCCCTCATCGTCCGAGTGGAATAGGTAAAATTCGCACTGAAAATCAAAATAAATCTGCAGCCCCAGCTTTTCAAGCCGGCTCACCGTCTCCTTCAGAAGTCCCCTGGTATCCGCCCACGACGGGTTTCCGTCAGGATCCATGACATCGCAGATGACTCCGGCCACGTTTTCCTGTCCTGAATCCCACGGCAGGATCTGATATGTTGTCATGTCGGGCTTTAAGTAAAGCTCCATATTCCCGGCCCTGTCCTTTAAAGTTTCAGAATCGGGTGCCGCTCCTTCGCATCTAAGGCCTCCCAGAGCATAACGGTTGATTGCATAGCCCTCTTTTATTGCCTTCTCTGCCTGCCCTCCGGTCATCTCCACCATCTTGAGCTGGCCAAATAAATCTGTAAACTGCAGTTTTAACAGATCCACTTCTTCCTCTGAAAAACATCCGTTTCTTCTCTCTTTTTCCATATCCATATCTCCTTAAGCGAAATCATGACCACCCGTCAAACGGGTGGTTTGCTCGCCCCTATAAGGGGACAGTTACCGGCCAGCGCCTAAAGACGCTGGCTTTCACTCTGTTCAAGCCACTATGCCCTTGACTCGTCGCCCC
>Ga0129308_1000678_pt1 | contig 46180 bp, 43 predicted proteins | sample L827metagenome_FD_94440 | JGI IMG/M metagenome (GOLD analysis project Ga0129308, IMG submission 94440) | Ring-tailed lemur group fecal microbial communities from Wisconsin, USA - L827 metagenome | ecosystem: Host-associated > Mammals > Digestive system > Large intestine > Fecal | place: USA... | reverse complement strand
GGGTTATGCTATTCTATTTGAGCACCCAAAAGCGCGGAGAACGGGAGCAACTCGCCGGAGTGGCGGAATTGGCAGACGCCCGGGACTTAAAATCCCGTGGGAGAAATCCCGTGCCGGTTCGACCCCGGTCTCCGGCACCAACATCGCGGGGTAGAGCAGCTTGGTAGCTCGTCGGGCTCATAACCCGGAGGTCAGTGGTTCAAATCCACTCCCCGCAACCACATTGTGCGACCAAAAAAGATATCGCACCGGAAAACCCCGAAGCCGCAACGGTTTCGGGGTTTTTTCGCGTCCATTTTTGACTGCACGAAAAAAAGATATCTTCCCACCTCTTCCACGTGCGGTGAGGACTTGAACTAAAACTGAGGGCTTTTGCGCCCAATTTTGAGTGAGCAACACGGAAAAATTTCTGTTTCTTCGAAAATTATTTTGTTAAATTTTTGTGAACAAAGTGGTTTGTGCTAAAATGTAGTACAAACCACTTTTCTATTCCACACATCTTGGCCGTCACTTTTTTAAGGTGACGGCCTTTTTTCTTTTCAGATAAAATCAAAATGAGAGCCCAAAGGGCATTACGCACAGGAGGAAATTAACTTGGATCGAAAACAGTATTTTGAAGAACTACATATTGCGCTCACGCGGGAGGGTTTCACCTCCCAGCCTGAGCAGGACGAATTGCTTCCTGTGGAGTGGGATGGTCTCCCCCTCTGCCGGATTACAGCGGACGGAGGCGTTCGCTACTGGCAGGAGGATGTAGCGACGCCGGAACGGGAACGAGCCTGTGAGCGAGCCACCGATCTGGCCTGTACCGTGCGTGAGTACATGACGCTGCTGGAACAGGCTCCGCCCCTGCAAGCCCAAAGCCTGACCGGTGACTACCGCCTGCTGGCTGACTTCAACGGAGCCGTGCTGGCTGCCCATCCCACCCGGCTTGGCGTCCAATTCGTCACATGGGGCTGGAGCTTCGACCGCACAGGTCTCAACCAGGGCAATTACTTTCAGGAAAACTATGTAGGTGCCAAGCAGGACTTCGCCATCCGCGCTGGCCTCATTTCCAAACAGCAAATTTTCAATCAGGAGCAGCTTGTTGAAATCTACCGGTGCTGCTCTGACACCTTGGACGCTGGTTTTGACTTGACTGCCGAGCAGGAAAAGTGCATCCGGAGTGTTCAGGAGCAGATTGCCATTGCAGCTCCCGATACTCTGGAGCGCATAAGAGAGCAGGAGCAGCACCCCATGGAACCCTACAACCAAGAACCGATCTTGTAATATTCAGGCGCCGGAGTTTTGGAAATAAGACTCCGGCGCTTTTTTATTGCCTCAAACCAGACAGGAGGATTGAAGATTGGAGCAAAAGAACGAACAAAAAGCGCCGCTGCGCATCAAAAATCTGGCTGAGTTGAAACGCTGTATCCGCCCCGGGACAGAGTTGGTGGCAACCAGCCATAGCAAGCACCCTGCCCTGGTCGGGCTTGTACGGGTGGTGACTGAGGTTCAGACCAACGCTTACTATTCCGTGGTCAAGGATCAGCCAACTCATCAATATTCGACCTGTAATTACGGGAAGGGATTCCGCTCTGATTTCGAAAAGGCATCCAACTATTTATTTGAGGGCACGACCATCAAGGTCCTTGACCGCAGAAGCAGTGATGGCAGCGTGCTTTACGAAATGGAACTTTATCCGGGCGAATACCTTGTCCTCGGTCAGAAGAACGACATGGAGGAGAATGCGGATATCAGAGAAGACAATGGCGAAATCAAGCAGGAAGGGATGAACATGACCTTATGACACGCTATTTCATGCGAGATACGCCGCTGTGCCAGCTGGAACAGCAGATGATGACCCCGCCCAATTTCAAGGCCAGAGGTCACGGCCGGTATTCTCCCGGTTTCCAATACAGCAGCGAGGACACGGAGTGCCCATACTGTATAAACTTCAGACGCAATCAGCCTTGTCCGCTGAAACTGTGCATTTGCCTGGATGAACGGATCGCGGCCGGCGCACTGAATCTCAATGAGTTCGTCAGGGATTGCTTCTTCCCTGAAGCGGGGGTACAGCTTCTGGCCCGCTTAGAGAGGAATTTCACTTGCTGCTCCATCAGCTTTTTTCTGAATGAGTGCCATCGTGAGCGCTGGCAGCACTGGCGCGAGCGCTACTATCGAATGTCAGGCCGTAATCTGGCCGCGCTGTTTCTCCTCACGGCGTATGAGGATATCTGGCGCAGGATGATCTGGAAGTTTGATGCCCGCGGATTTGACTTCCAGTCCGTCCAGCTTTCCGGCATCCAGCCGGAACTGTACAGTGTTTACCAGGCGGCCAAAGCCATCTCCACCGGCAGCCACAATATCACTCTTGCCGATCTCGCATCCCCCGAATTGGTCACAGATGAGGCGTTCCACCTGATTGTCTGCACTCTGCTTCTGGCCAAGTACGGAGATGCGATTTTGAATTTTGAAGGAAAGTAAGGTGATGCAATGTGATGATGGAAGCAGTTCTGAGCAACGCCGACCACCCGGAATACGGTGTTGCGACGATTCCTCTTCCCATTCCCAGAAATCAATACGACCACTGCGTTGCGCTGTTGGAGGCACTGGAGATCGGCGATGCCTCTGAAGCTGACTGCCGGGTGGACTCCCTCGACAGCGCATGGCCCGTGCTGAATCGGCTGGTGAGCACCAAGGTCAACCTGGACGAGCTGGACTATCTGGCCAAGCGGCTGGACAGCTTTACTGTGGGCGAGTTTTCGCAATTTCAGGCGATGGTTGAAAAACTGCATCTCACCAGCATGAAGGATCTCATCAACCTGACCTTCTGCTGCCAGCAGGCGACGGTGATCACGGACTTCACAAATTTGAAAGAGGTTGGCCGTGATCACTACATGAACATCCATGGCGGGTGTGCCAGCATGGAAGAACTGGAACAGCTGGACGGAGTGGAAACCGCTGTCCTATTGATTGAGGACAATGAGGGGACTATCACCCGCTACGGAGTGGTCTATGATAACGGCATGCAGCTTTCACAGCTCTATGATGGGAAGCACCTGCCCTGCTATCACTATGAGGCCGATATGACCGTTGTCGGGATATCCTCCCGGTGGGAGCCGGAGAACAGCAGGAATGTGACCTGGATCTATCTCCCTGCCTCAAAAGGACAAATTGAGCGCGCCATGCAGCGTTCCGGCATTGCTGACCCAAAGGATATGCGCCTTTTTATGGCAGACAGTTCATTCCCGGAGGAAGTGGATGTAGCACTGGACTTCCGGTGCGACAACATCTACGAGCTCAATGAGCTGGCGCTGGTCGCAGATAAACTCTCATGTGACGACCGCAGAAAGCTGGGAGCAGCAGTAAGTATGGCTAAACCGGAATGCGCCAGCCAGATCCGCCGCTTGGCGGAAAACCTGGATCTGTTTGAATTCGCCCCCGGCGCCCACACCCCCGAGGAATATGGGAAATACATGATTCAGAGATCCGGCCATTTTGAGTATGACCCCAATCTGGACGAGTTTTATGACTACGAGCGGTATGGCCTGCAACACATGGGCTATCAGTCGGGCGTGTTTACCGACCGCGGCTACATCGCCTATGTCGGTACAGTAAGTCTGGAGGAACTGATGGCAGACGACCCGGCAGAGTCCTATCAGCGGGAGCAGGACTTTCAGATGGGAGGGATGACATGATCCAACTCTTTATGAGCCGCAGCGGGAGTTCTGTCATTGTCCCGCTCAATTTGCCCGCATCTCATGGCGCTATGACAGAAGCGTACAGCCAGCTTGAACAAGCTAACAGAACAGGAAAAACAGAGATCGTTGAGATCAAAAGTGTGATTGCCAACCTGCCGTCATATCTCGGCGGACTCGACCCTGATTCCAGAACGCAGCTTGCACAGCTGAATCTGCTTTCGAGCATCATTGCCAAAATGGACTCTCGTGAACGGAGCATCTATGCCGGCGCCTTGGATGGCAACAGCATCAATGATCTGAACGATATGATCCGTGTGGCGGAACAGGTATCGGACTACATTCTCATCCCTAATGTCAATTCGGATGTGACGCTTGGCCGGTATGTCGCTGTTGCCGGCCAGATTCAGGGCGATCCCAGGTTCCCCGAAGCGGCCTGGCCCTACCTGGACTTCGCGAAAATCGGTGCGGAGTACTATGCCGAGCATGGTGGTGCGTACACCCATGCTGGCTATGTGCTTCTCAAGCAGGATGCCGAACCCGTCAGAGAGAAGGCGGCAAAGATCCGGCTTGACCTCTCCTCCTCCCAAGCGCAGGCGAGTGTATCGCTTCCGGCATTGAAGGAGGAATTGGAGCGAGTAAAAAAGTTGCTGGGGATCGATTGTTTTGCAGAGGCCGCAATTACCAAGGTTTCTTTTGCTGTTCCCAATTTGAACGAGTATATTCCCACCACGGGAGTATGCGTGGAAGATGCAAACGAATTGGCTTGGGCAATCGAGGGGATGCAGCTTGAAGACAGCGAGCTGATGAAATACCTGTCGGTTCTTTCTGTGGAGCAGCCGGAAACCATGCAGGATGCTCTTCGATATGCCATGAATCTGGACGACTATGAGCGTATCACGGAGGACACCTATGAATATGGCCAAACCGTCCTTCGGCGCATTGGCGCTGATGACGAGCTAATCGATACCATCGACGGGTATATGGATTTTGAGAAGCTGGGCGAGGACATTATGGCAGAGGAAGGAGTCCGGCGAACCGAGTTCGGCCTGATCCGCCGATGCAGCAGCCCTTTTTCTGAGGAAACACATACGTTAGAGATGGAATACCTTTCATAATGACTCGGGCAGTCAATTTTCTCTTGGTATAACTGATGGCTTATATGTTGCTTAAAGTAAAGAATACTGAACAGCATCACCTGATGGATTAGGAGGAATGCAAATGAAAAAGAAACTCATGATCTCGGTGGCTTTGCTGGCCGTACTGGGAGCTGCTGTTGTAGGCTATTTTCACTTCTCTTATAAAAATGTTTTTGACCATGGCTAATCTCTCTAAACTGTGGTATGTTGTGTACTTACCAAACGAAGGAGGTGAAAAACCATGAAACAGAAACCTACGAAAAAATGTGAAAACGGTGTTCAGCTGAGGCCCGCTTCCATTGAGGAGGCGGGCCTTTTCTATTCAGAACTGGACCAGAAACAGGATGAAGCTCTGGGCACAGTTGGTCACATCCGCATGGACTTTGGTTCTGGTGGCAAGGAATTCTGGCATACCTGGTGGCCTCACAACGAGGATCGATTCAATACTTTGGAATTCAAGGAAGAACTCCAAGCTATCGTCGACACATTGCGAGCAAACGGGCCGCTAAAAGATCTGGCCTCCATGAGCAACTACTGTCACAAAAACGGCGGGGCCATCACAGAGGACAGCAGAAGCTTTGGATATGTGGCCGAAACAGACCACTACCGCTACTGTCTCCGCTGTACCCCCACTCCGGGTGATTATCAGGGCTACCTATACTGCTATGATAAGCGGCAGCAGGAAATGGCCCAAAAGGACAAGATAGTGGGGCGAGTGACCTTTGCAGATGGTACGGCTCAGGAGTTTACAGACCCAAATCAGTATCTCCAAACCATCAAAGAAGAACTTCCACTCCGCAATACGACCGGATTCAAGCACGAAACGCTTTCTGAAGATCCAGAGATCAAGAAAGCAGTGGATGATATTCTGTTGGATTTTGCGGGCGAAGAAAATCCTCGACGAACCTGTAACTACGGTTTGACCGAGAAAGGGCTTCAAGCCCTTCGAGATGTGGCAGATCCGTCCCTCCCCCATTCCTATGCGTGGTTTGTGATGACTGATTGTAACACCCCGCAGGAGCAGCTCCACCGTAACCTTACCCTGGACGAAGCGGTCGAGCTCTATCAGAACAGCGACCATCCTGAGAAACGGCTTGGTGTCACCAAGGATGACTTCGCAACAGTCGACTTTGTCCGAATGGTGGACGGGGAGCAGACATTTTTCGGTGACTATCAGAAACTGGAGAGTTTCAAGAACGATCCAACAATTTTCGAGGCAGTAGAACAACTCCATCAGGAGTTGGAGGATATGTCCCAAGACCAGGGCATGACCATGTAGGAGGTGCAACATGCAAGTACAAAAAGAATGGTTGGACTTTCTCAGGGAGCAATATCCCAAGGGGTCTCGCATTCGATTGACGGAAATGAAAGATGATCCCTACGCACTGTCCCCTGGCAGTATGGGGACTCTGGATCATATCGATGACGCAGGCCAATTCCATGTGAAGTGGGACAACGGCAGCGGCCTTGCCCTCATCATCGGCGAGGATCGGTTTCAGGTCCAGCTCCCAGAACCTCAGACGCTGAAGTTCTATATGCCTATCACCGCTCAACTTTACGGTCGTGACAGCTGGGGAGATCTGGAGGAGTACGGCAACGATTTGAATGGCCGTGATCTGCGAGACTATCAGTCGTGTATTCACGAGGCGCTTCTGGAAAACCAGGTGCCGGAGGAAAAAAGTCGCGGCCTTATGCGCTGGTATGACAAACAGGATGGGGTGAATGAAAAAGTTCAGTCCATCGTGTTTGACGCAGAGAGCCGCGATGGGCAGCTGTGGTGCGTAGCGGAATGCAAGGTAGTAGGCGAACTTCTGCCGGAGGAAAAAGAGGCCCTGGCTGATTACATTTCAGGGCAGGCATCGGACGGTTGGGGCGAGGGATTTGAGCAACGGGCCATCGACTTGGAAGAGGGAGAACTTTATGTGAGTCTCTGGAACTCCAGCAACTGGACAATCCAGACAGAGGAAGAGAAGTTCTCCCCCGATTCGCTCACCCGCCTGCCGGATATGTGCTGGTCTGTGCTTCCCGGAGAAGGAACCCTTATCTGCATCAAAAAAGGTGAGAGCGGCTACTACCCCAGCGACTGGAGTACCGGCGACAGGGCCCAGAACCGCTACCTGGCGGACTATAACAACCAGCGCCGAGGCATTACTCCGGCTCAGGAACAGGCAATGCTCACTGGCAGCATGTGCGGTTGGGATGTACCTGGTGCGGATCCCAAGTGGTATGAAGAACATCAGAACCAGGAGATGGGAGGAATGACGCTTGAATAAAGGATTCATCGTATATGTAAGTCCTTTGGAAATGGACAGTGTTGATCACCGGTTGGTAGAACTGCCTATGGAACAGGAAAAACTGGATGCACTCCAACTGGAACTGAACACCGGCTCTCCCCTCTATACCGAAGTATCGGACTTCTGTGGGCGGGAATACCTTAAGGAGCACATGCCAGAGGATATGGATCTGACAGAGTTGAATCTGCTGGCTAAGAAACTGGCCTCCTTTGAGCCTGTCCAGGAAGCGGCCTTCGAGGGCCTTGTCCGCATGGATCTGGATAAAGGAACGATGGAACTGCCGCTGTGTCGTCTGATCGACCTGGCCAACAGTGCGGACTGCTGTCATGTTGCTCCAGGAGTTGGGAATGACGAGCAACTGGGACACTTCTATGTGGACAATGACTTCCCTGTGATTCCTCCCGGCCTGCCGGAAGAGGTGTATGAAGTCCTGGACTATGCGGCCATTGGCCGAAAGGCCAGAATGGAGGAGGGCGGAGTCTTCACCTCTGAAGGCTATGTGGTACAGCACACCGACCTGGATGTGAGTTACTCGCAGTCCCATTATGGGCCGCAGATGGAGGTGATGAGTCCATGAAACACCGCCTTACCCCTCTTCTTGAGGGAATGGAGATGGGCAAATCGGAACATGATTGGCTGGAACAACGGTTGGAAAACATGACAGCAAAGGAAGAACTGCTCTTCCGGGGTGCCATGCAGATCGAATCACCAAGGGACATTCAGACGACCATCCAAATTCTCCAGGGATTGGATCACTACCAGCTCCTCTATGGAGCAGAGGACGATGTGCTACTGGGACGATTCGTCATGGAGCATATTCACACCCCCACACACGCGGCACGGGGCTACCTTGACCCGGAAATTGTTGGGGCAGCCTATCGGGAACATGGTTCAGGCAGTTTTGTTGAGAACCACTATGTAGAGCGGCTGAACCCCGATCGTCCCTTGCCGGAGGTAAATCCCAACGTGCCGCTACCTATCACCGGTGAGTATGCAATTCGGGTCAAACTGGTAAGCAGGAACAATATGGAGGGTGTCTGGATCGGATTCCCCGACACAGGCGAATACATGGATACCGCCCACCCGGATGAGCTGCTTCTCGGGCTGGATGCCTTGCAAGCAGAAACACTGGATCAGTGTATGGCGGTGGATGTGGATTGCGCGCTTCCTCAGATCACCGACATTCTCAATCAATATGACTCCGCAGGAGAATTGGTTCGCCACGCCATTGACTTCGGCTATGTCTGGGCGGAACAGGGACAGGGAGAACCCCACTGGATGGAAAAATGGCAGTGCGTGATGGAATTGGAAGACTGTCACCGTCTGGATTTGGCATTGGACCTCGCTCAAAACCTCCACTGTTACGAATTTATTCCCCGAGGGGTTGATCTTGCCCAGTATGGCATGGACCTGGCCCGAAAGGAGGGTGTACTTGGCCAGGATCCGCTGCTCATCCAATGCTTTGACTCGGTGGCCTATGCCCAGCATCACATGGCAAAATATGGTCTGTCCACAACAGACCATGGCTATGCAGCCAGGAATGAGCAAGAGATCATTTACGAATACAGCCAGCCAGAACATGAACCAGAGATGACCATGTAATAACCTCGAATCAAATAAGGGGCCGTTTTTCCGAAAGGGACAAAACGGCCCCTTCTTTTTTTGCACCCTTTTTCGGTAAAACGTGTCCGGAAAGGGAGGCATTTATGCGAGAAGAAAAGTTGTTGAACTATTTGAAAACTTCCTGTCATGGCCGTGAAAATCGGAAAAGCGGCAGGGAATTGGCTCGGACGCTGGGCATCCATGTCAAGGACCTTCAAAAGTTGGTAAAACGACTGCGGAAGAAAAAGAAACCCATTGCCAGTGACCAGTACGGTTATTACTATGCTGCCACCGCAGCTGAACTCTGTGACAGTATGGATTTTCTCCAGGGTATGGCGGACGGTCTAATGGAGGACATCCGTAATATGAGAGGAAGCCTTAACAGCTACAGAGAAAAGGAGGGCGAACAAAATGGCTAAGCCCTTCTTTCCATGGATGGGGAACAAAGAGAAACTTGTCCCTTACATCCACCAGCTGATACCGCCTCATGTGAAACAGTTTACAGAGGCGTTCGGCGGCAGCGGCGCTGTCATCTTAGGTCTGCAGCCAAAGAAGGGCCGGTTGGACATTTATAACGACCTGAACGACGATTTGTTCAATGTGTTTTGCTGCGTCAAAGAAAAATCGTTCTCACTGGCCAAAGAACTGAAGTTTCTGCCGGTGCATGGCAGGACACCCTTCGCCTTCTACCGCGATATGGCCGCTCATGAGCCGGACTTCTATCGGCATATTGAGGAGGAGAAACGAGTTGTAGCGGAGTCCACTTGTTTTACCGAAGAAGAGATCCGCGAACTGCTCACGATCCTGGATGGCAACGCAAAACTTTTTGATGTGCGGCGGGCAGCGGCTTTTCTGTTCACCACTTACGGCAGCTTCAGTGGGACAGGAAATTCTGTTGGCATTAAAACTGTGGACCCGCAGGCAATCGTGGATAAACTTCCCCAGGTTTCAAGACGACTGGACAGCATTTTCCTGGAACACCAGGATGCCCTTGTCCTGATTCCCAAAGAAGACCGTGTGGACGGAGTAATCTACGCAGACCCGCCCTATATGATGACAGAAAAGGTCTATGATGTGCGCTTCCTTCCCGAAGACCACATCATCCTGCACGACAAAGCACGTTCATGTAAGGGGTATGTGATCATCTCTTACGGATATCATGAACAGATATTTGATCTGTACAAAGATGATTTTTTCATCGTTTCCTTGAAACGAACCAATCCGCTGTCACAGACTGAAGGTTCTACCTTTCAGGAATTGATCATCACGAACTATGATCCTAGCCCTTATCTAAACAAACAATTGGATATCTTTGGGCAGGCAAGTGACGCTATGTGGGAGCCCGTTATCCTGAACCGCCCCCACAGGATCTTAAAAGTAGACTAGGAGGTAATTTGAAATGAAATTTGTATTGCATCGCAACACTGAGAACAGAAATCAGAAGATCCCTTTCCCCGCCATGCAGGTGGCTGGATTGGCTGACGCTGAGCAGCTGACTATCCAGGCAGATGCAGGCAGTATCCTGATCAGCCGGGAGGACATCACGGCGCGGCAGGCCATCACCACCATCACCCATCTCTACGAGGTGATCGACTCCTTGATTCTCCAGCTGGTGGATGCCAGCAATGAAATCGTCGATGTCCTGGATATCCCCGACCCTCTCGAGACCGTGGATGAGGATCTGCTGGATGATCTTCTGGAGTGCGGAGCCAACCCGGACGGTCTGCGTCTACTTCTGGCGGTGGAGGATGAAGCAGATGAGGAATGATACCTACCTCTACACAGACGGCCTGGACGCAGCCAGGCGCAGCGGGCAGATAGCCCTATGGCGGGCCAGCCATCAGGCCAACATCGCCTGTAAAAAAGCGATTGAGGATAGTATCCGCCAAGGCTTTGATGGTGTGCATCTCAAAGAGGACTGTGCCAAAGAGGTGTTGGAGGAGTTCGGTTTCAAGCGGGTGAACTGGGTACTGGCAAACACCATCCAGGAAAAGAGTGGCGATGGCCGATTCCGCCCCGACAACAGAAGTTGGGCACAGCGCACCTTCATCCCGGAAGATATGGGTCACAAGGTGGAGTTTATTGTTAACTCACACTCCGAGGTTGTGAATGGTTTTGTGAATCAAGTGCGGGATGCCTATCAGAAGCTTAACCTCTTCGGCCCAGAACACTGCGAACCCAATTCATGGGAGGATCTGGATTACGCAGGAAAGGTGCTGGTACTGAGTCCGGATACTCTGAGAGAATCATGCTGGACACAGGAAAATCAGCTTTGGTATGCCCATGATGGATTTGGGTGCAGTCCCCATGCCATTGGTCGTTCTATCCGCTGTACCTGCCTGGGAGATGGAGAACATACCAGATGGAACCGATCCGACTTCATCGGAGTCCTGCAGGAGAATCTTCTGCCGGAGTGGGCTGAGGAAAAACTGAACGAGCTGACAGGCCAGAATGTTGATCACAGCATGGAAGGCATGAAGATGGAGTGAAGTGGAGGAATTATGAATTTGAGTTATTACACGGTGGATGATCTTCGTCTGGGACATGATCCGAAAGGCGTGGTCGGGTGGCGGATGTCCCATTTTCTATCTTTGGATGATGCGTTAACGCATTATGCGAGTCTGTCTGCTACGGGAGTAAAATCTCTTGGGCTGACGGATGGAGTGCATTGTCTGGAGATCGCTCGATGTGTCCCGCTCTTTGAATATGACAGAGAAGGCGAAGACATCCTGGCCTCTGACTACAAGCAGTTTCCGCTCTGGGCCGATGTGGAGGAGGTCAATACTGCAACACAGGCATGTATTTCCGCCTTGCGGCTTCGGTATGTCCTCCATCCTGATGCGATTGTACCAATTCCAAAAGGTGACTCCTTATCTTCAAAATTAAAGGATAAATATCTCTGGCTGAATGCAAACCGGGCAAAGGAATCCGCCATTACGCTGGCGTATCGCGCCGGTACAGGCTGGATCCCCTTGAGAGAATGGAAACGCTGCGCTTCGAAGCATCCGCTGATTCTTAAGTTTATGGCGGATGGTCTGACGGAGGGCGGCGCTTTTGTATCTCTGGAAGTTGAGCCCTGGGAGTATGACCTGTTGGTCCGCCGCACTTTAGAGCGGCTTAACCAAAATACATCAAATTCAGGAGGAATGAAGACATGAAGAACGACATGAAAGCAGCAGTGTCCCCTATGGAGATGGATGTGAGGATCTTTCCCTATCGAGGGGACGGCCCCGTGGCAGCAATCGCTTCGGTTACGCTGAACGGCTGTTTTGCCGTGCGGGATGTACGGATCATGGAAGGGAAAAATGGGCTTTTCGTTTCCATGCCCAGCAGAAAGGTAAAGGGTGAGTATCGAGACATCTGCTATCCCTGCACCAAAGATTTCAAGCAGCAGTTTGATCAGAAGGTCCTGGAGGCCTATGAGCAGGCACAGGTTCAGGAGGCTCAGAAGTCCCCAGCCCCCGAGGGTCAAGAGGAAAACGGCCCCACCATGGCAATGTAAGGAGGTAATGTTCATGAAACGAGTAATGACCCTTTGCGTCCTGGTTCTGACACTGACAATGGCGCTCTGCCCCGCAGCACTGGCAGCAGATCTTGGGAGTGCGGCTACTGCAGCCCAGGTATGTTACCCTACTTCTATCAGCCGCAGCGAGGACGGCACAGAACTGAAAAAAATCTATGACCTGGGGCCGGAGGATGACCCCGCAGGGATTCCCCGCTCTGATTTTGAGCAGGACGGCTTCCACTATACCCTGACGGATCTGCTCAAACAGGAGCTTCCCGAAAACGAAAGTCGGCAGCACACTGAAACGGTCTCCTTGCCCAGCAAGAATAAGGATATGGAGTCTGTGCTGGCGCTGCTGCCCGCCGAAAAGGAATTCGTTACGGATGACGGTCTGACCGGGATTCTGAGCCTGGACCTGTCCACAGTCCGGGTGGAGGTTGCTGGGTATGGCAGCTCCACCAAGGAAGTCTCTGCCACACGCTCCTACCCCAATCTGGCTGGTCAGGATACCCAGTACATCCCCAAGACCATCGAAGAGGACGGTCGGACCCTGACGCTTCAAACGGTCAATTGGCAGACAGACAATACCGCAAACATGGATGGATATGCCGTTGGCGACCGTTTCACCGCTGTCGCCACCTATACCGGAACTGCGACCAGCTCCTATGTGAAAGGTTATACCGTGACTGCGGACTATACCGGAACCGTCAGCCGCATCGCCCTGAATAAGGTGCGCTATGTGGCTATTTTTGAAGGAACACCGCTGGAGCCTATTCTGCCAACGGAGGATGAAAGCACTGGCCCCGCCCAGTTTAATTGGTTGGCCATTGCAGTCCCCTTCGGTATCGTAGCCCTAGTCGGTGCAGGAACAGGTGCCGCTTTGTTTATGAAGCGTCGCCACGAGACAACGGAGGAGGAGAGCGAATGAAACGAGTAATTTCCACTTGCCTGACGCTTTGCCTGTCTGCGGCATTGGCCTTGCCTGCCAGCGCCTTGGACTACAGCATTGACGCCCCCGGTAATCCGGATTACGGGGATCCTACTTCTATCGAGGTAGTCCACACGGCTGATGGTGGGGCAATGAAGAATGAGGATGTGAGCAAAAACGCAGCCCTGATCCCGCCTTCCTTTGGCAGCCCCAGCGCAGATGCCCTTGGAACAGGTACCTATCTTACCCCCAACTTGGCCCCTGGCGGCATGGCGGTTGGTACTATCTCCGGCGGCAATATGCCCATCGTATTCCCGCCTACGTCTGGCGAAAGCACAGGCAATACCAGCTCTGGCAGTTCTGGCGGATCCAGTACATCTGGCGGTTATACCTATGTGACCGATGATCTCTACTATTCTGGTGATTATCTGGGAACTCTGAAAATCTCCGCCATTGGCCTCAGTGTGAAGATCTATCAGGGCACCGGGAGCAGCACACTGGCCAAGGGAGCAGGCCACTTCACAGACACGAGTATCTGGGACGGCACTGTTGCCCTGGCTGGCCACAATCGGGGTGTCAACAACCATTTCGGCAAGATCCATACCCTGGAGATCGGGGATAAGATCACCCTGACCACTAAGCTGGGCACCCGCACCTATAAAGTTACCTCCGTCAGTAAGGTCAGCGAAACGGACCGCAGCGCCATGACGCCTACTGGCGAGGACCGGATCGTGTTGTACACCTGCGTAATGAATCAGAGTGCTTACCGCTGGTGCGTCCAGGCGACTGCTGTGTAAACTGATCTGCTGAGCCGCCATTTGTTCTCTGCCCACACGGAAGATTCTGCTTGACTTCTACCTCCTTCTTGGATATTGTGTGCTTGCAAAGATCCACATAATGCAAAGGAGGAATGAATATGAAGGCAAAAAAGAATCTGGCCCTGGTAGCGGCAGGTATCGTAATCGGCGCGTTTCTGGCATTCCCCACAGCACACGCCGCTGAAGAACTATTCACTGCAGTTCGCAGCTCCCACCAGTTCTTCCTGGATGGGGAAAAAGTTCAGATGGAAGCATATATCATCAACGGCAACAACTATGTCAAACTTGCAGATGTGGGCAAGATGGTCGGGTTCAATGTGTATTGGGACGGAGCGGTGTACATGGACAGCGATGCTCCTTACACTGGAAAAGCACCGGAAGCCTCCTCCACACTTGAGGAGGTGCGAGAAGAGATCGCCGTCCTCGTGAACGAGGTACGACGCGAGAATGGTCTCCAGGAACTGACTATCGATCAGCGCCTGATGGCAGCAGCGCAGAACTGCAGCGATCAAAAGTTTACCTGGCATCACACGAAAGAAGAGTGTGAAGCGGTGGCGGCATCTGGATATCCGTATGGCTTCGGCTCAAATCTAACCGTATTCACTGGTGCGGCGATAGCAGATATTGCTCAGCGGGCAGTGGATAACTGGGAAAAATCTCCTGGGCACTTCCAAGCCATGACCGATCCAGGCGCAACAAGTCTAGGAGTAGGTGTAACCAAGGACAATGGCGTTACCTACTGCTACCTGTTCCTCGGAAAACCTAAGACCAATAATCCCTACGGATAAATTCATGTAGAATGTGGCCTCTCCAAAACTGGAGGGGCCGTTTTTTGTGCCTTTGCAAGAAAGAAGGTGAGTAAAATGATGTAACGCAATGGCATATATGCTTATTATCCAAGTTCAAGTAGAATAATCCCCCAAAAAACAATATCGAGAGAAGCAACAGGCCGTAGGGATACAGAACCCGACAGCCTGTTTTGACTGGAATGCTCCATCCCTACGGCCCTTTCTTTTTTCGAGGAAAGGACAAAAAATGAAGATGAAAACGCATTCCGTATATATTCGCATGATGTCCTTGCTGCTCGCTGTTCTGTGTATTGTGGGCCTGTTCCCTGCCAGTGCGCTGGCAGCCAGCCCCAACACCATTAAGTTGGAGGACTGCACCTACAACGGGGTCCACTATGACTCTCCCGCATTAGGGATTTGCTATATGCACCAGATGCAGTTTGATTTCAACGGCGACAGCGTCATGGGCTTTTGCTCCGAAAAAGGCAAAGGCATGGGCTGGTCTTTGGAAGGTCATGAGTGGAACAGCCCCAAAGAAATCAACGACTCCACAGTGAAAATTATGATGGCATATTTCTATTGTCATACCAAAGGTATTTTCACTGACCGGGCACAAGCACTGGGCCTGGATGAAGTATGGGGCTCCGACTATACCTGGACTATGAATGCATGGGTGCAGGCAGTAGTTTGGCGGTATAAGGCCGGTCTGCTCTCTGATCCTGTGGTCGCCTGCGCGGAAGAATTGATGTATGTTTTCAACAACCTCAAACACACCAACTACACCAGCATTGATGAGGAACTGGATGGCTGGTCTTTCCGCGACAGGGCCCAGTACACTCTCGACCTCGGTGCAGAGGGTGTTTGGGGTGATTGCGCAGTATATGAATACAAATATGCTGGTCCCGGCTCCAATTACCACCCCGCCAATGATGTTCAGGCTGTATTCGTTGGCGAACTCACCATCACCCGCGAGCAGTACGAGCTTACCGTAAAGAAGGTAGACTCTACCAACCCCAGCAAGGGCCTTTCCGGTGCTCGGTTCCTCATCCAGTCCGCCAATGGCGCCTATTCCAAGGAGGTTGTCACCGGGAGCGATGGAACCTATACGCTGTCGCCTTTGGATGCGGGCACTTATTCCGTAACTGAAATGGCCCCTCCGGAGGGCTACGAAATTGATAACGCAGGACCTCAGTATATTGTTCTCCCCAACGAGAGCGGTACCACCGTCACAGTTACCTTTACTGATACTCCTGTCATCACCAGTGAGGGCAGCATCCGCAAAGTGGATTCCGACGATCCCAGCAAGGGGCTGGCTGGTGCTGTGATTAAGATCGAGGGTGTCGATAACAGCTTTACCGGCACCTACACCACTGGTGTCGGAGGATATCTGCAGGATGTACCCTGGGATACGATGCCCATCGGCTCTTATGTAGCCACTGAAGTCACCCCTCCCAATGGGTACACCATCAGCAAAGATCCTGATAAGGTCCGGCAGGAGTTCTATTGGGACGGCAAGAGCGATGTTGACCTTGTGTTCGAGAACGATGCAAAAGTAAAGCTCGAACTCTTGAAGGTAAACGACTCCGACCAGCCCATCGAAGGCGCAGTATTCAATGTCCTGAAAGATGGGCAGATCATTGCCACAGAGAAAACCGATGCCTCTGGAATTATTACCGTTACCAATATCACCGAGGGCCTCTACGCTTTCGTTGAAGTCTATGTACCGGCTCCCTATGCCCGACTCGAAGAGCCTGTAACCGTCCATGTGGATCAGGAAGATGTGGACGGTGGCGGCACGATTTCGGTCTCCGCAGTAGATGAAGAACTTCCTACCCTTACCATTCTTAAACGCGATGGCCAGACCGGACAGGTTGTTCCTGGAGCCGTCTTTGAAGTAAAGGGCATTCATCACGGCTACCACACGGATGTTACTACTGGTGAAGACGGCACGGCCACTTTGACTGGCCTTCCCGTAGACAGCTATGAAGTGACTGAAATCTCCGTACCTGACCCCTATGTGGTGGCTGCGGAACCTACCCAGACGATCTGGCTGGGTCCTGGCGATGAGAAGCATCTGATCTTTGATAACTTGAAGCAGCCTCAGCTCACCATCGCTAAAGTCGATGCTGCAGACTCCACCACCCCCATTTCCGGCACCGTCTTCCGGATTGAAGCCATTGATGGTGATTACCAGAATGATGTCACCACCGGCCAGGATGGTACTGTTACCCTCCGTGTGGCACCTGGTACTTACCGTGTCACTGAATTGTCCGTACCGGCCCCCTACTTCCTCCCCGATAAAGACGCAGATCGGGTACAGACGATCTCTCTGAATGCAGGGGATGAAAAGAAGCTTGTTTTCAAGAACAGCAAAAGCCCTGAACTCACCATCTACAAGGAGGATAGCGTTGCTGGTGCCCCCGTGGAGGGAGCGCGATTCCATGTAACCTATACCAGCAATGGTGAGGCCGCTGACGCACCTGCCACCATTGATTTTGGCGAGTTCCTGACGGATTCTAACGGCGAGATCCGACTTCACGAGCAGGGAAAGCGGCTGTATCCCGGCGAATACACCATCACTGAGGTAGAGCCTGCTCCTGGGTTCCAGATGGTAGAGCCCACAACTCAGAAGATCATTCTCCATGGCGGAGAAAAGAAAACCGTTACCTTCCAGAATACTCCCCTTAACGCCATCATCGTCGAGAAATACGACAGCGTCACTGGTGAGGCCCTTCCGGGCTGCACGTTCCAGCTGCGTTACCTTGGCGGGACATCTGGCACCGGTGGAACGATTATTGGCCAGAAGGTGACCGGGAAAAACGGCACCGCTATTTGGACCAGCCTCAAACCCGGCACCTATATTCTGGAGGAAGTGTACCCTGCGGACGGCTATAGCATCATCCAGTCTTCGGAAACCGTCTATCTGGCCGACAGCGGAGAACAGTCGGTTGTCACCGTCCGGTTTAAGAATATGCCGGATGGCAACCTGCTGATTCGCAAGGTTTGTTCTGTCAATCCCAGCGTGACTCTCCAGGACGCCGAGTTTAAGGTCATGTATGCGGATGGTACTTTGATCGGAGACAATAATGGAATCTACCGCACGGACGAGAACGGTGAGATCCGCATCGAGGGCTTGGCTCCCGGTAAAAGCGTGGTCGTCACTGAAACGAAGGCTCCGGCAGGTTTCCTGATTGACACCCAGTCCCAGACCATCCAGATCAAGGAGGGGCGAACTGTTTCGCTTACCTTTAAGAACCAGCCCAAGGGCGAGCTCACTATTCAGAAACGCGATAGCGCCACCGGCAAACCTCTTCCTGGTGCTGAATTCCGCGTGACTACGGCAGCAGGCTGTGAAGTTGGGCTGGATGGTGTCATTGGAGATTCCACTCTCACCCAGAATGGCATCTTCACAACGGACTCCAATGGTGAAATTCACATCACGAATCTGGCCCCAGGTGCCTATGTAATCTCTGAACTGAAGGCTCCGTCTGGGTATGTGATCGATCAGCCCACCACCAATGTGGTGATCGGCGAGAACGGCGATACACAGACAGTGGTCATCAAGAACTCTAAGGCCGGAAGTTTGATCATCGATAAGCGGGACTCTCTTACTGGTAAACCTCTCGAGGGAGTTACATTTAAGGTGACCACATCTACCGGTGAGTACGTGCCGGACGAGAACGGCTACATCTCCAGCAACGGTCTTTACTTTACCGATAAGGACGGAAAGATCCAGATTGACGGTGTAGTGGGCACCCTGGTAGTGACCGAAACCGCAACCATTCCGGGATACAGCATTGATCCCGCAAAGAAGACCCAGACCGTCCAGGTCAACCCCAATGATACGCAGACTCTCTACTTCACCAACACGCCCAGTACCACATTGGTCATCGAAAAGTATATCGAGGGTACCACAACGCCGCTGGCGGGCGTGACTTTCTTGGTCACAGATAGTTCCGGCGCGGTCGTTGGCTCCAGCAATGGAGAGTACATTACCGATGAGAATGGCCGCATTGTTATTGATGATTTGGAGCCCGGCACCACGGTGACCGCCAGAGAGGTGAAAACAGTGGAGGGCTATGTGCTGGACACTTCTCCCAAGTCCATTGAGATTAAGGCCGGTGAGGTACAGACCTTGCGCTTCTATAATGCGGCGAAGGGCACTCTGGTCATTCGAAAGCTCGATTCCGTGACTAAAAAGCCTCTGGCTGGTGTGGAATTTGAGCTGACCTACGCCGATGGTGGCTATGTGGACGCTGACAACGGCCACCTGTCCAGCAAGGGCCTTTATACCACAGATGCCAATGGTGAGATTCGAATCAGTGGTGTGACCGGTACGATCGTGGTAAAGGAAACGAAAACCATTGATGGCTACACCATTGATCCGGCCACTCAGTCCCAGACCGTGGTGGTAAACCCGGCAGATACGCAGACCTTGACTTTTTATAACGATCCCATCGGAGGGGTTGAGATTATCAAGGTCAACGAAGCTGATCAGACCGAGCGCATTCCTGGCACCACATTCGAGATCCGTAAGGTAGATGACGAACTGATCGATACCGTCACCACGGACAAAAACGGTCGAGTCTTCGTTTCCCTGGAAGACGGTGCCTATTATGCGGTGGAGGTCGAGGCAGCGGATGGCTTCAGGCTGGACAGCACCCCCTACTACTTTGAGGTGGAGAACGGAAAGACAGAACCCCTCAAGATTACCAATAAGGCCGTGTCCGGTATCCTGATCCATAAGACGGACAGCACTACTGGCGAAGGGATCTACGGGGTGTCCTTCCTCCTCTATGACAGCACCAACACCCCCATCGGTCAGTACACCAGCGATGACCGTGGCTATGTCTACATTGAGGATTTGGAGGCAGGCCGTTACTACCTGCGCGAGTTGGAAAACGAGGGGTATGTCCCGGACACCCAGAAGAAAACTGTCTATGTGAAGTCTGGCGAGACTACCGAGGTTGAGTGGGAAAACACCCCCATTACCGGACAGATTCAGATTACCAAAACTTCGGCGGATTATAATTCGATGAACGGTTGGCCTGCCGGAACCCCCATTCCCAACACCGTCTTCGAGATCTACAACTATCGGACCGGCAAACTGGTGGATACCATCAAGACGGATAAGAATGGCGTGGCAGTTTCTAAGCCGCTGCCCCTGGGCCGGTACAAAGTTGTGGAAGCCCAGGCAGCGGAGTTCTATGGCCTGGACAAGACCCCTATCGAGGTGGAGATCGAATTTGCCGGTCAGATCGTTAAGACGGCCATGACAAATAAGAGCCTCTATACCAATGTCAGCATTAAAAAGACCGGATATGTGGAGGTCATGCCTGGGCAGCAGATTCGCTATGACTTTTCTGGCATCGGCAACAACTCCACCACCAGCCTCACCTCTTTCTACTGGCGGGACACCCTTCCCACCCAGGCGGTGCGGCTGGACAAGATCATCACCGGTACCTACAATGTGGCTGGAAATTACAAGGTGGTTTACCAGACCAATCTGAGCGGCGGCACATGGCGCACCATGTACGACAACCTGAGCACCATGCAGAACTACACGCTGGATGCCTCTCCTGCAGCACTTGGTTTGGCTTCCAACGAGTATGTGACCCAGTTTATGGTGTCCTTCGGCGTGGTGCCCTCCAATTTCCGACAGGTGGAGGCACCGAGAGTCTATTGCAATGTAGTCTCTTGGCTCACTGGTGGTACCCAGTTCGTTAACCAGGCAGATGTGGGCGGTGTCTATGACGGACAGTGGATCATGGCAACCAGCCGCTGGGTAACCAAGGTTTATAAGCCTTCCGAGCCCCTTCCCAGAACGGGATATTGATCCAATTCCATTTCATCCAGGAGGGCCGCCCAATTGGGCGGCCCTCCCATTTTTGAGGAGGAACTATCTATGAGCAGAGGAGAAAAAAAGGTTCAAAGGCCTTTCAACTGGCTTCAGCTCGGAGGAAAGGCACACCGGTTCCAGCTCGATATTTATAAGAAAGGGTGATTAACATGAAGTTGAAAAAATACTTATGTGCCTTTTGTGTGATTTCCCTTATGGCGATTTTACTCACCGTCCCCGCATTTGCAGCTGGCGGTGATGTGGCTGGTGCAGTGGAGCAGACCTGGGATGATGCCGCAACACAAATCAAAACAGTCGTGGACAATGTGGTTTTTCCTGCCCTGAGTATGATCCTTGCCATTGCGTTCTTTGTGAACCTGGGTATGTCGTACTTCGCATACCGTCAGCGGGGCCAGTTCGAGTGGACCGCTCCGGCAATCCTCTTTGTTTGCCTTATCTTCGTACTGCTGGCCCCCAATTACATTTGGGGCATCATCGGTATCTAAGAATCAAAGGCCGCACCCCCTCCTAATTGGGAAGGGGGTGCGGTTAACTTTTGTGGGAGGAGGTGTTAGTGCCTGATGTTTATTTGGGATTTTGTAGCCAATCCCATTATGGATGCCCTTATGGACTGGTTTTACAGTCAGATCGTTGGCTTTCTCGGCGCATTTTTTGCCCAGATGGGCAATATGGGTGCGGAACTCTTTGAATTGGAATGGGTACAAGCGGTTGTCCTATTCTTCTCCCAACTCGGTTGGGCTCTGTATGGTGTCAGTCTGGTCGTTTCTGGATTTGAGTGTGGAATAGAATACATTTCTGGCCGTGGCAATATCCAACAGGCCGCATTAAACGCCATCAAGGGTTTTCTGGCAGTTAACCTGTTTACCGTTGTTCCGGTTCGTCTTTATTCATTATCCGTTGCGCTGCAAGGGACCTTTGCACAAGGTATCACCGGAGCCGGTTCAGGCATTGGGGATCTTGGCGCGGCAATTTTGGAAAATATGGAGTCTACTTCCCTAACAGAGATTGCGGCAGCAGGCCACCGGGGAATCGGCACCAACCCACTCATGCTGATATTCTGCATTATTTTGATGGCTTATGCTGTGATCAAGGTATTTTTCGCAAACCTAAAAAGAGGCGGAATCCTTCTCATTCAGATTGCGGTCGGAAGCCTCTATATGTTTTCAATCCCCAGAGGGTACTCAGATGGATTTGTGCAGTGGATGAAGCAAGTGATTGGCTTGTGCCTTACCGCTTTCCTGCAGGCCACCATATTGGTGGCAGGGCTGATGGTATTCAGCGAACACGCTCTGTTGGGCTTAGGTCTGATGCTTTCTGCTGGCGAAGTACCCAGGATTGCAGGAACATTTGGCCTGGACACCACCACCAGGGCCAACATCATGTCTGCGGTGTACACGGCTCAAGCAGCTGTCAACACCACCCGCACGCTCGTGCAGGCGGCAACAACCAGATAATACTTCTTCCATTATGCTTGCATTTACCGCATCTTCTTTGTTAGGTTTCGTGAATAGCTTTCTACGCTGAACTTATATATGCTTGCTTTGCAATTACACAAGAAGGAGGTCAGGATATGGCGGAAGACATCAAGAATCTTTGCGCTCCAATCCCATCCGCTCTGCATGCACAGGTTCGTGAAAATCAGGAAGCTTCCGGCAAGACCCTCGGCCAGTACATGACCTGGCTGATCACTCAATTCTACGAATACGAAAAAGGAGGAACTCCCAATATGGCAGACAACAAGAGAACCGTGGCATTCCAGGTCCCGGCAGATCTGTTCGAACAGTTCAAGGCGTATCTGGAAAAGAATCACATCAAGCAGAACGCATTCTTCTTGGACTGCATCCAACGAGCCCTTGCAGATGAGGCAGAATAAATGCTCAACAATGCCCTGCCGGTAATTGGCAGGGTATTGTTTTCTTCGAATCGAAATGACATCTAGGAGGTGAAGATGTGTTTATCTATCCTGAAAACCTGAAAGCAAAACCAATGCTTTGGCTTTGGGAACTGCGGGATATTGGTATTATCGGCGTCGGTTTTCTCCTCTCTGTCCTGGCTTTGAGTCAGGGGGCCGGGATGATACCACTCGTGATTACCGTCCTATTCTCCTTCCTAACTATTCGAGTGGACGGCTCCAGCATCCTGGACTTTTTACGAAGGGCCGCCTGTTTCCTAATCCTGCAGCAGCAATACTACGAATGGAGGCTTGACCCATGACTCGCAAAGAAAAATTGGCTCTTCGGCAACACCAGTCCACACGACAGCTCATGGGTATGCAGGGTATTGCATCACATGGAATTACGACTTCCAATTCGGAGCTGGTCTTTTTCCTCATCCGACCCGATAACCTTTCCGTTCTATCATCCGAGGGTATCCGTGCCAGAGTAACGGCGCTTGCCAACCTCCTGCGGGCAGAGCCCGCTGTGGAGCTCTTGGTTGTCGATTCCAGGGAATCCTTCCAACGAAACAAGGAATTCTATCAGAAGAGACTGGAAGAGGAAACGACCCCTGCCATTCGGAAATTGCTGATTGAGGATATGCGTCATCTGGATGAAATCCTGTCATCTTCCGCTTCTGCACGAGAATTTGTTTTGATTCTGCGGCGGGATCTGAAGGCGGACATGAGCGAAGGCACCTTGCGCCAATTGGAGAAAGGTATCTGTGATCATGGGCTGCATGTCCGCCTGGCCGATGAGCAAGATGTAAAACGCTTGCTGGCCGTTTATTACCAGCACGATATAACCACAGACTTCTTTCAAGATGTGGATGGAGAAAAGGCGGTGTTCGAAAATGGCTAAGAAGAAAAAACAGAAGAAGAAAAACACACCCTCGAAACAACCCGTAGTATCCAGGCCCAAGGAGTTCCTGGATCTGATCGCACCGGCTGCAGTTAAGTTCAATACAGACCATTTCATTCTGGGTGGTACATATCGCAGTGTTGTTGCACTTCGAAGTTATCCCCCCACAACAGAGGAACTGGCTCTACTCCGTAGACTTGGCGAAATGGCTGGTGTCACCCTGCGCCTTTCCGCCAGGCGAGTTACCACAGCTGAGGAGGATGCTATTATTCATGCAGCCACCAACAAGAACCGAATGGAGCGCAGTAATTTCAGTAACATCAAGCAAAGCGTGACTGCAGAGGAAAAAATCCAGGATGTCGAAACCCTGATCAAAACAACGCGACGGCAAACCGAGCCCCTTATCCATTGTTCCTGTTTTTTGGAGCTCACCGCTCCGACCATGGAAGATCTCCGCTCCCTGCGCGATGAGGTCAACGCAATTCTCATCCGCTCCAAATTGGGAACAGATCCTCTACTCTTACGTCAGAGAGACGGATTTCTTTCCTCCAATCCTGCTGGTCAAAATGCGTTTGGCTCATTTGCTGAACGTGTGCTGCCTGCATCCAGCGTGGCCAATCTGTACCCAATCAGCTATTCTGGAAAGACGGATCCGATGGGCTTTTATGTGGGCCGGGACAAATATGGCTCCAATGTTATCGTGGATCTGGACCGACGAGCTGATGACAAAACCAATGCCAACGCCTTGATGCTTGGCAACAGCGGTCAAGGAAAAACATATCTGCTCCGGCTCCTGCTGTGCAATGTCCTGGAGGCAGGTAAGTGTGCCATCTCTCTGGACTCGGAGCATGAAATGGAGGATCTCTGCAGAAATCTGGGAGGTTGCTTTCTGGACTTCATGGATGGCAGACATCGCATCAATTTATTGGAGCCACGCCGGTGGGATGATGGTAGTGAGCCTGATGATCCAGACGCGCCTCCTGCCTTCCACGGTGCTCTCTTGGCCCAGCACATCTCATTCCTTCGGGACATCTTCCGTGTCTATAAGGACTTCGATGTCCCCCACATTGACACTTTGGAGCTGATGATAGAACGGCTCTACCGCAAATGGGGCATCAATGATAAGACGGACTTCTCACGCATGCTTCCTACCGATTATCCTATCTTATCAGACCTCTATGACACCATTGAGGATGCCTACCAGAACTATGAAGACGAGGAAGCTCTGAAACTCTATCCTCCCGAAATGCTTCGGGATCTGCTGCTGGGCCTCCACTCTATGTGCAAAGGTGCGGATGCACGATTCTTTAACGGACATACGAATATCTCGTCTGCGCGTTTCCTTGTGTTCTGTGTCAAAGGCTTGGACAGCGTCGCGCAAAACCTTCGGGACACCTTGCTGTTTAGTGTGCTCTCATATATGTCTGATCAGCTCCTCAGCGCCGGAAATACGGTGGCAGCGATTGATGAGCTGTACTTGTGGCTCACCAATCCGGTAGCTGTCACCTACATTCGAAACTGCCTGAAACGAGTAAGAAAGAAAGAGTCGTCCCTATTTCTCGCCAGTCAAAACCTGGAAGACTTTGACCAGCCGGGCGTCCGAGAATTGACTCGCCCCCTTTTTGCAATCCCTACCCATCAATTTATTTTTAATGCAGGTGCCATCGATAAAAAGTTCTACATGGAAAACCTCCAGTTGGAGGAAGCGGAGTACGAACTGATTCGTTACCCCCAGAGAGGAGTCTGCCTCTACAAATGCGGGACAGACAGACATTTGCTGGCGGTCCATGCTCCTTCCCATAAGGAGCAGCTCTTTGGATCGGCAGGTGGTCGCTGATGGCAATTCCTGCTGCTGCCATTGCAAAAGCCGCAATTGGTGTCCTCTCAAACGAGAAGACACGCAAGGCTGCAGGCTGGGTTCTGGTAGCGATTCTATCCCCAATCATTCTCCTCATTGCTGCATTCTGTTCTATCCTGGGCGGTTCCGCTGATCACAACAGCAGCATCCTTGACCTGTGTTTCTATGGTGGCACATTACCAGCAGATATCCCTGCAGAATACCGAGCCTACATCGAAGACATGCAGGCAAGCTTTGCATTGTTGGATGAGCGAATTGCGGAAATCAATAGCATGACAGAGGATGGAGAAAGTCTTGACGCTATACGTGTTAAGGCATTTTTTTATGCTCTGTATTTCGGCGCGGAGTCACCGAGCAGCCGAGCGCACCAACAATTTGTTGATTGCTTTGTCACTTATGAGGAACGTACCCGCCCGCTCGATTCAACTGATAGCGAAGACGAAAGTACAGGAGAACCGGAGGAGGAAACCTACACTGTTGCAATTCCCATCACAGACATCGCCACAATATGGTCCAACATTCAAACGGCATTAGGAGAAACAGTTACGGAGGAGCAACGAAACAACGCAGACAGTATCTACAACTTGGTCCGTTACGGTTCTGCTACTGGAACAGAGGGCTGGATACCCGGTGCCGAAGTGCCGTTTATCGGTGCGGATGGATTTTGTTCTCCAGTGGGCTCCAGCTGGGAAAGTAGAGTCACATCAGAGTTTGGATACAGATCCGATCCATTTACCGGCCAGACAAAAGGTCATACCGGTATCGACATCGCTGTGCCCACAGGCACACCAGTTCGTGCAGCTCTGCCCGGAGTCGTTACAAAGGCAACCTACAATGCTGGTGGCTATGGCTACTATGTAATGATTGACCATGGCAATGGAATGGTAACACTGTATGCTCACAATTCGAAACTGTTGGTCAGTGTTGGAGATACCGTGGAGGCGGGTGACACCGTATCTCTGTCCGGCTCCACGGGACGATCAACCGGTCCGCATTTACACTTTGAAGTGCGTGTCAATGGTCAGCGTGTAAATCCACGCTCCTACCTGCCCACAAATTAAAGGAGGCGATTTGATGAAAGAAAAAGAGATTACTGTCTTGAAGGTGGAACCTGGTAAATCACCAGAAACGGTAACCATGCCAAACACTTTGGACGCTATGCAGAAAATGGTGGGTGGCTACATCGAGGTGCTCCCCCTGAGCGATGTTTGCCTGGTCTGCAATGAGGACGGCAAATTGATGGGGCTGGAAGGAAACCGGCGCTTGGGCAACGACATCATTGTCGGCACATTCTTTCTGGCTGGCGATACTCAATCCGGTGATCTTTGTTCTCTTACCCAAGAGCAGATACAACACTTTGGTGAAGTGTTTGCTAAGCCGGATACCTTCCAACCAGGTGAGGTAGAGGACGCCCTGCGGATTGAGTTCTACTCAATGTAAGGAGGTCAGGATGGACAAGATTGAATTGAAAGTGACGATGGAGCCGGAGCGTTTGGATGCGCTCCGGTATTTTTTGTCCGCAAAGGAAAAGCGAACACCAGAGAAAGAACTGCAGCGGTTGCTGGAAGAGCTCTATGAAAAATATGTGCCAGCGGATACTCGGGAGTATCTGGACAGTAAGAACAAGCCTGCAGTTCGCCCACGCCCCAGGCGTACAGCAAAAGGCGGGCGCACTGCACAGACACAGGATAACAACATTGACCAGAACAATCCCGGCCAAGATGTTTCGGCCGGCTATGACATGGGAGGTAGACATGATGAAAAAGTGTGATTTTTTGAACCAGGATCTTCGTTCGTCCAATCGGCTGTTAAGTCTTCGCCACCACAAAGATATCTGTTGTCCAGCACCCAGCACCTACAGCAAGCAAAAGCCTGCCAAGCGGCGGAATAGGGGGTGTCCCAATGAGCGGCTCCGTTGAGATCGTGCTCTGGCTTCATGAGTACAAATACCAAGCGTTGGAGAATCGGCTTGCCCAGGACGGGCGTGACATTGAAAAAGCAATGCAGGAGATGCTGATCGATCTATATTCTGAGTGCGTTCCGTTCGAGGAGCAGCAAGCCATCCGGGAGCGCATTGACGCTGAACATACCGAGGCGGTGGCGGAACAAATGGCCAACACCACCTGGGCAGCCTACCATATCACCGGCGGTGGAGAGGATCTTTATTTCAAAACATCTAAAGCAGATACACTGCTCGTCGCTGCAAAGCGCTTGCGTACATATCTCACTGCTGAGGATAATCCTCAGCCAGCTTCCTTTGCAGCCGTGCTCAAAGACCGCATTGAAATCACTCAGGCAGAGTACGATCAACTCCTGGACCAACGGCTGCAGAATACCGGAAAGGTATCTGGAGTATTCGAAATGGACTTTGACAGAGATATATTTTCCGCAGCCAATGCTATGGACGGCTGGCACACCTACCGTATCCATGATGTAAGTGTGGCAGCCTATCATGCATTCCGAAAACAGAACATCTCTGCAGATCAGAGGTGGGAAAGACTGCTGGACAAACTCGATGGCAAGGAACTCACACCAAGCTCAGAGGCTATGGTGCTGACCGGATCCAGGCGGCTTAGTATGAACGAGATTTCTTTCCAGGATGACATGAGCGAGTGCGGAAGTCTGCTGAATTTCTATGTGCCAGTCACATTTGATCCTGACGCTGTGTTCGGAACCAATGTGGCTACTGATGCCAATGATGACTATCTCAATGTCTATGCGGATTTTGATTTGGATGTTGGTGAAGTGTGTGACGCACTCACTGTGATCCAGGTCTGTGGAGATGGTTCTGAGGAAACCTACCGCTACCCCCTGACCGAAGAGGATCGCTCAATCCTACGCTCCAAAATGAATGACTACTGTATGGAGCAGACGGGAATGAGTCTGGATGATTATCGCGCACAGTATCTTGACGAAGAGATGTGCTCTTCCTCATTCCCGGACGGCCAGACCATGTAATGGGATCTGGACCACCATCATGCGCCGGAAACAAGGCTGTGACAGCGATGCAGATGAGCCGAACGCCGAACAACTAATAATCGCCCCGTGTGGGCCGCTGTGAGGCCCTGTGTGCCCTCCTATGGGTTGGGGTAGACCACCTACCCCAACCGAGGGGGTTAGCCCTCATTTGAGGGCTTTTTCCACCAGGGGACGGAGGACGAAAAAAAAGCAGGCAGAAAGACCCGACGCTTTATTGCGCCGTGTCCTCCACTTCTGCCCGCAGTGCGGGCAGTTTCAGGCAGTTCAGCTAGACGCTTTTTTGCCTGCCAAAAAGAAGAGATAACGCCTTTCTTGTGCTAAAACCGGGCAAACCCTAGTGCGGTAGGCGTTTCGGCAGACGCTTTTCAAAAAGTAAGGAGGATGATTTGATATGGGCAAAGATAAAAACCGCCACACAATATGGCTCGACGACGATATCTGGAAGATGGTCGGCCTGCACTACAAAGCGAACAACTGTACCACGCAAAACGAGTTTATCGAGCAGGCCATTCAATTTTACTGCGGCTATCTGGACACCGAACAGGAAGCTGCATTTCTACCAGTTACGTTGTCAACCGTGCTGGAAGGTTCGCTGGGTGCTCTGGGCGATCGGCTCGGCAAGCTGCTGTTCAAAATGTCGGTGGAGATGTCCATGATGATGCACCTCATGGCACACGACACAGATGCAACACTCAATGAGTTGGAACAGCTGCGTGGCCGGTGTGTCCAGGATGTGATGCGCACCCATGGCATGATCAGCTTCAAGGAGATCTTCCGGTTCCAAAAGAGGTTGTAAGCCATGCCAAAACTGGTGCAGAAGTGTGGGTATATCCGCAATGGCAGTGCAGCAAAGTACATGCAGTATATTGCCACAAGAGAAGGTGTTGAGAAACTTCATGGCCGGGGTCCTGTCACACAGCCTCAGAAAGAACTGATCGAAAGACTGCTCAAGGACTATCCAGATACCAAGGAACTGTTCGAGTACAGTGACTACTGCGCCTCTCCCACCTTTGGCAACGCCTCTGAATTGATCACCATGGCACTGGATGCCAATGTCCACACCATGGAAGCTAGCGATGGCTACCTCAAGTACATAGCTACCCGTCCCCGTGTAGAAAAGCGCGGTGACCATGGCCTGTTCAGTGACACGCAGGATGTGTCGCTCCAGGATATGATGGCAGAGGTCGCGGAACACCATGGCCCTGTCTGGACGGTCATCCTTTCTCTGCGCCGAGAAGATGCGTCTGCTCTTGGATACGATAGTGCTGAAAACTGGCGCACCCTCCTTCTGCAGCACCGTACACGTTTGGCGCAGGCCATGAAGATCCCGGTGGATGACTTCCGGTGGTGTGCAGCCTTCCACGATGAAGGGTACCACCCACATGTACACATGATGGTGTGGTCTGCAGATGAGAAACATGGGTATCTGAACAAGACCGGGATCACAGCCATGCGCTCTGCGCTGACCAACACCATCTTCCAGGATGAGATGCACAACCTCTATGTCAAAAAGGATCTGGCTTATCAGGACCTGGTAAAACAGTCCCGCTCCGCTATGGCAGAACTGATTGCTCGCATGGAATCCACCTCTCTGGATAATGATTCGATTGCCAGAAAGATGGTGGAACTAGCCAATGCCCTGGGCAGTGTCAAAGGGAAAAAGCAGTATGGATACCTGCCCAAAAAGGTGAAAGAACTAGTGGATGCTATCACTGATGAGCTGGCACTGCAGCCAGATGTGGCAGCGTGCTATCAGGTCTGGAATGATCTGCGTGATAAATTGGAGGGGTACTACAAGGACAAACCACGTGTCCATAATCCTCTCTCAAAGCAAAAGGAATTCAAGGCAATCAAGAACTCCATTATCCGCGAGGCTGATCGTCTACGTCTGGAATTGGAACAGGAAGAGATAGACTCCACCAACCCATATACGAACGAAGAATCAGGAGAAATTGATTCGACCGAGACACCACCAAAAACGGATAGCGCCCAACAGCCTATTAAGTCACCGGCAGTGAACAACCACAACCCGGCAGTAATCGCTGCGGTAACTCGTCTCCTCTATCACATGGGTCAAATTTTTCGTGACAATGCAATGGCACCTACTAGTCCGCTGGGCCTTCGAATTGATTCCAAGCGCAGGAAAAAGCTGATGGCCAAGCGACTTGCCCTTGGGCATAAAGCGGATGATCATGAGGAGCAGGGATGGCAAAATGGGCCATCGATGTAAGGGAAAGGAGGTACTATGGCTCAGTATATTCATTTCACCGATGAGCAGAAACAGAGAGCAGCTGAAGTGGATCTGGAAGAGTTCCTCCGCCAGAGAGGAGAAAAACTCCTTCCTTCTGGCCGGGATAAGAGGCTCGATAGAGATCACAGCGTGACCATCCGTGGCTGTGAATGGTTCGATCATGATAGCCGGCAGGGTGGAAATGCGATCAGCTTTGTCCGGTGGTTTTATAATTACAGCTACCCAGAAGCCGTCAAAGTGCTTCTGGGTGGTGAGCAGGGTACAATATATCCATCTGCTGCTGAGCGGGAGAAACCACCACAGAAACCCTTTGAACTTCCTGAAGCGAATACCAATATGCGGCGCGTCTTTGCCTACCTGATGAAGCAGCGGCACATTGACCGCGATGTGATTGCCTATTTTGCGAAGGCAAAGACGCTCTTTGAGGACAGCAAATATCACAACTGCGTCTTTGTGGGGACGGATGAACAGGGCATTCCACGCCACGCGCACAAACGCAGTGCCAACAGTCTCGGAAAGTCATTCCGGCAGAATGTGGAGGGCAGCGATCCCAGATATAGTTTTCACCACCTTGGCACTGACGGAAAACTTTTTGTGTTCGAGGCACCAATCGATATGCTCTCATTCATCACCCTGTATCCTGAAGATTGGAAATCGCATAACTATGTATCCTGCTGTGGAACGTCTACGATCCCTGTAATGTCAATGCTTTCCCGTATTCCCCACGCACAGGAGGTATTCTTATGCCTGGACAATGACGCGGCAGGTCAGGCGGCAAGCCTCCGTATGGCTGAACAGATTGCCGAACAGTTTGGAATCGCCTCGGACCGCCTGGCTCCCCAAAACAAAGACTGGAATGATGACCTGTGTGTTCTGGAGGACGCACAGGTCCCTTTTCTGGAAATGGGGTGACGCAATGACTGAACAAGCATGGGGGCTGATTGCATTGTGTGGCGGAATGCTGCTAGTGTTGATCATTGCCTCCATATTCACTCAGCGATATTCCCTAAACCGTATCAAATCCAAAACTGTTGGTGACGGTCAGCATGGTACCGCACGATGGGCTACCCCAAAAGAGATTCGGAAAACTTATGTGCTGGTTCCATTTCAGGTAGAGAAGTGGCGTCGAGGCGAGAATCGGCCAGAGGCACAGGGTATCGTCTTGGGGTGCATTGGACGTGCGTCTGTCAAAGCCAAGAAGCATTCCAAACACGGTGGGCTGAAAGCTCTTGTAGACTGCGACGATGTTCACTTCCTGATGATTGGTGCGTCCGGTGTCGGTAAGACTGCATTTTTCCTGTACCCCAATCTGGAATATGCCTGTGCCTGCGGTATGAGTTTCTTGGCGCTGGACACCAAGGGCGACCTGGCGAGGAACTACGGTACTATTGCCAGCAAGTATTACGGTTATAAGATTTCCGTGATCGACCTTCGCAATCCGACCAGATCAGATGGTAATAATCTTCTGACGTTGATCAACCGCTATATGGATTTGGCTCAGGAAGATCCCAGCAATCTGGCTGCCAGAGCCAAGGCCGAAAAGTATGCCAAAATTCTAGCCAAGACCATCGTCAATCCAAGTGGTGACGCATCCAGTTATGGACAAAATGCGTATTTCTACGATTCTGCAGAAGGCTTACTCACTGCTGTGGTACTTCTGTTGGCCGAGTATCTCCCCCCGACAAAGGAAGATTCCAGTGAGAGACGACATATCGTATCTGTATTCAAACTGGTTCAGGATCTGCTGGAGTCCCCTGGGCCGAGGCAAAAAAACTATTTTCAGCAGCTGATGGCAAAACTACCAGAGAACCATAAATCGAAATGGTTTGCAGGAGCCGCACTCAACACCTCGGACCAGGCAATGGCTTCTGTTATGTCCACGGTCCTGTCCCGACTGAATGCGTTTCTCGACAGTGAGTTGGAGCAGGTCATCTGCTTTGACAGCGCCATTGACGCGGAGACATTTGCCAGCGAGAAATGCGCCATCTTCCTGATCCTTCCGGAAGAGGACACAACCAAGAACTTCATGGCCGGACTGATGATTCAGAATCTGAGCCGAGAACTATTTGCTGTTGCCGATGAGAACGGCGGAAAACTAAAAAACCGTGTGGTGTTGTTCTGTGATGAGCTTGGTACCATGCCGCCCTTTGATATATTGCCCCTATTCTCCGCCGGGCGCTCCAGGCGGTTGACCCTGGTGCCGATCATCCAATCGTTGGCTCAGCTTGAAAAAAACTACGGCAAGGAGGGCAGCGAGATCATTCAAGATAACTGTCAGGATACGATCTTTGGCGGTTTTGCGCCTGGCAGCCAGACTGCCGAAGTGTTGTCCAAGAACCTCGGCACCCGCACTGTACAGTCTGGCTCTGTGAGCCAGAGCAAGAATGATCCCAGCCAATCCCTGCAGATGGTGGAGCGGCCCCTGATGACGCCAGACGAGTTAAAATCAATTCCCAAGGGGCACTTCGTTGTTATGAAAACTGGTTGCCATCCAATGCAGACCCGACTCCGACTCTTCCTAGAATGGGGCATTACTTTCGAAAAAGAGGGATACACTGTGCCGGTACATGAAAATATACAAGTCCACTACGCGGGGCGAAAGGAGCTGGAGGAAAGCATTCTATGTCATGCCTTGAAAAATACAGCATCGGAAAAGGCAGATGCAGCACCACAGCAAAACGGAAGTCAAAAAGCTGCAGAGGAAGATGCTCATGCTCCCGCTTCCGACGATACAAGTCTGAGAACATAATTGGAGGTGAACATGGTGGGCTATTTTGAATCGATCTATGCTGATACTGAATTGCCTCATCGGTGCAAAACTGTTTACATTTACCTCCGGGATCGGGCCAATGCATCAGGCATCTGTTGGCCAGGAATTAAGACAATCGCCTCAGATCTTGGCTTATCACGCAGCACTGTGAAGAGAGCAATCAACGAGTTGGAACGCAAAGGCTTCCTACTCAAGAACCCAAGATACCGCGCAAATGGCAGCCATACCTCAAATCTATATACTGTGCGCTAAAGCGAAAAAGTGGTTTGTACCATATTCTGATACAAACCACTTTCTCTTAAATAATTTGCCGCCAAGGGGTTTATTTGCCCTGACGATGGACCGAGGGTGGGTTCATTATGGTCCCCCCAGAAGATCCCACTCTATTGGAGAACTTAATACAGAGAATAGTCTATATCTATGCTTGCGGATGACTTCATTTTTTAGCAAAAGCAAATCAAACGCATGAGACTGCTATTCTGTGTTCCTATCCAAGCCAGCGAAGAAATCATCATAAGAGCAACTGTAAATTTTACGCAATTCAATCAACACACTCGCCCGGATATTCAACTCCCCTGACTCATATTTGGCATAGGCAGTTCGCCCGATGTCGCAGCCTCTTCGCTGTAATTCGGCACAGAGTTTCTCCTGGGAGATGCCATACTGATCCCGCAGCCGCCTGAGGTTAGAGCCCATGTTGCGGTCACGACGGATTTTTTGCTCCATCTGCGCGTCCTCCATTGACCAGTATTGGTTGCAACCGCATCTATTCTACGGTACAATGGTGGCAAATGTTGTCCGTGATACTGGTCAACCTTTGGCGGGCAAATGAAGGCATACGGCACAAATGCAAATAGTAAAATCTGGTTAGTAACGGACGAATACAGCGTGAGCATTCTCGTGGATAATAAAGTGCGGTGTGCCCAAAGGGCAGTTAATCCACTGTTGTTAGTAAAATAGCTGTCCGTATTATTTAACAGGTAACCTGCAATTATACTCTCAAGTCCAGGCAATGACACTCTGGAGAAAGAGTACGGGGGTGCGACCTGAAAGGGGGAATCCGATGATTGTAATAGTCTGTTTGGACGATAAAGGCGGCATGATGTTCAATCACCGTCGGCAGAGTCGGGATAAGAGCTTGTGTGCGCAGATCTTAAGATTGACGAAGCACTCGATTTTACACATGAGCCACTATTCCGCTAGATTATTTTCTGACCTCAATCCTCCTGATCTGGCTGTTTCGGATACTTTCTTGCGAGATGCCGGCAATGGGGACTTCTGCTTTGTCGAAGATGCCGCATTGGCTCCGGTCGAGAAACGCATTGAAAAACTGATTATTTTCAAGTGGAACCGAACCTACCCAGCCGATCGGTATTTTGATTTGAAGCTGTATGAAGGAGCATGGCATCTTGCTCTGTCAAGCGACTTTGCCGGATGCTCACACGAAAGAATCACTATGGAGGTATTTGAGCGGTGAAACAGAAAGTTACATCCATCTTCCTGCTGGCAGCTCTTGTCCTTTCACTCTTAGTTGGTTGTTCGACGGACGAAGGCAGCGCTTCCAATTACCCGGATGATTCTCCATCCAGTGTTTCCTCTGGAATTGTGGAAAGTCCGCAATCTACTGATCGTGTAGAGCAGTCATCTGCCGACACAGATGACTCCGGCGTAGAGGCTGAGAAGCCGTCGGGGCCGAATGGACAGGGTAGCATGACCGGCCAAGAGATTGACCAACCAGTTTCCTCGACTCTTCCAAGTGAAAGTACTGCTGCCACCAGTTTTTCACTTTCCGATGTTGAGCCTTATAGTGGATCGGCTTATGTTGCAGTCAATGGAAATATTCCTTATTTCACATCTTCTGAACTGACAACAACTTCTTTTGAGCTGTATAGCGCTCTCGACTCGCTCAGCCGGTGCGGCACCGCATATGCCTGCATAGGGCAGGATCTGATGCCTACCGAGGAACGCGGCTCTATTGGATCGGTCAAGCCTTCCGGCTGGCACACTGTGCGGTATAATGGTGTTGTTGACGGGAATTACCTCTACAATCGCTGCCACTTAATCGGCTTCCAACTCTCAGGAGAAAATGCGAATGAGAGAAACTTGATCACTGGCACTAGATATTTGAACATTGATGGAATGCTACCTTTCGAGAATATGGTTGCCGACTATGTTCAGGAAACGAACAGCCATGTTCTCTACCGCGTTACCCCCGTCTTTGAAGGGGACAACCTACTGGCTGCTGGAGTCCTGATGGAAGGTTACTCCGTTGAGGATGATGGTGATGGCATCTGCTTTTGTATCTTTGCCTACAATGTGCAGCCGGGGGTGACGATCAACTATGCAACGGGAGACAGCACGCTAGACGGAGCTGTTTCCACTTCAGATCCATCGGTTGTCCATGAACCCTCTTCCGATACCCAAGCCGGAACATCAACCGCTGAGGCACACTATGTTTTGAACAACAACACGAAGAAGTTCCACCTGCCATCTTGCTCCAGTGCGGACGATATCAAGGATTCCAACCGTGAGGAGTATTACGGCTCACGCGAGGATCTAATTGAACGTGCATATGTTCCCTGCAAGCGGTGTAATCCATGAAATAATGTCAGAAGCACAATGCGCATAAAGTCTAAATGATGATATAATATTCGCAATTGCGCAAAGTTATCTCGAGGGCGAAGATTGAACATGCCATGGACTTCGAAGAAAGCTAACAACATCAGGTAACAGTGGCTTGAACGAGTCTCTTTGCCTAGACGGCAATTCGTGATGGGTTAAAGGCATGGATTGGCACAAAGCGATTTTGACTAATCCCATATTATATCGTATTATAAAGTAACTAAGTAAGGATGTATGCCACAAACAGAAAGGGCGATATTATGACCGCAAATGAACAGTTGGCCTCTGTGGGCCGGAATATCCAGGAGAAGGCCACTCTCATTTGGAATGTGGCAAACACCCTCTTTGGTGCATTCAAACCCCATGAGTACGGCTTGGTGATCCTGCCCATGGTGGTGGTCAAGCGGTTCCACGACTGCCTGCTGCCAACCCATCAAGCGGTACTGGATACCTGTAAGAAGGTAGAGCACCTTGCAGTCAAAGAGGGCTTCCTGCGGACCGCTGCTGGATACCAGTTCTACAATACCAGCCCGTTCACCTTCGAGACTCTGCGGGCAGACCCAGAGAACATCAACGATAACTTCCGCGCCTATCTCAATGGCTTCTCCGACAATGTGCAGGACATCCTCGCCCGCATGAACTTCAACGCCCAGATCGACCGCATGGAGGAGGCCGGACTGCTCTATCAGGTTATCGTGGACTTCTGCTCTGACAAGGCGGATATGAAGCCGGAAAAGATCAGTGCCGTTGATATGGGCTATATTTTTGAGAACCTGGTTCAGCGGTTTTCCGAGTCCTACAACGAGGAGGCCGGAGCACACTTCACCAGCCGGGATATCATCTACCTGATGTGCGACCTGCTGGTGACGGGAGATCAGAACGCCTTCCACGGGGAGGGCATTACAAAGACGGTCTACGACATGACCATGGGCACAAGTCAGATGCTTACCTGCATGGAAGAGCGGCTGAAGCAACTGGATGCCGATGCAGATGTCACCTGTTTTGGCCAGGAGTTGAACCCCTTCACCTTTGGAATCGCCAAGGCTGACATGCTGATCCGTGGGGGCGACCCGGACAATATGCAGTTCGGTGACACCCTGGACGATGATAAGTTCGACGGCTATCAGTTCGATTACTGTATTTCCAACCCTCCTTTTGGGATTGACTGGAAGCGGGAGGCCACGGCGGTGGAGGCAGAGCACAAGAAGGGTTCCGCTGGTCGCTTCGGTCCCGGCCTCCCCAGCAAGAGCGACGGGCAGATGCTGTTCCTGCTCAACGGCCTGTCCAAACTGAAGCCGGAGGGCCGCATGGCCATCATCCAGAACGGCTCCTCCCTGTTCACCGGGGATGCCGGTTCCGGCCAGTCGGAAATCCGCCGGTATCTGATCGAAAACGACTGGCTGGACGCCATCGTGCAGCTCCCCAACGACAGCTTCTACAACACCGGCATCGCCACCTACATCTGGATCATCACCAAGGACAAGCCCTCGGAGCATATCGGGAGGGTCCAGCTCATTGATGCCAGCAAGTGCTATGAGTCTCGCCGGAAGCCCATCGGCAACAAGCGAGTGGACATCACCGAGGCCTGCCGAGAGTTGATTGTCAGGGCCTACGGGGAGTATCGGGACCAGACATGTGAGCGGGAGCTGGAGTCCGGAGCAAAACTCGTCTGCAAAAGCCGGGTGCTGGACAGTGTAGCCCTGGGCTATAACAAGATCACCGTGGAAAGCCCCCTGCTGGATGAGGACGGGAAGAGGGTCCTGAAAAAGGGCAAGCCTGTGGCTGACCCCAAAAAGCGGGACACGGAGAATGTGCCGCTGGACGAGGACATCGATGCATACTTTGCACGTGAAGTCCTGCCCTATAACCCGGATGCCTGGATCGACAAGAGCAAGACTAAGGTGGGCTATGAGATTCCTTTCACCCGCACTTTCTACGAGTACAAGGAGATCGAGCCTGCCGACCAGATCGCCAAGCGTATCGAGGAGCATGAGCGTGCCCTGATGCAGAAGCTCCATGACTTGTTTGGGAAGGACGGTGAGTGAGATGACTCCGGCAAAGGGTTTTGCGGAGATGAAAGACAGCGGAATTGACACTATTGGAAAAATCCCAACTCACTGGAGTTTATGTAGATTGCGGTTCCTATGTAAAATAATGACCGGAAACCAAGACACACAAAATGCCGTTGGAGACGGTATATATCCTTTTTATGTTCGCTCCCCCAAAATAGAGCGGGCCAACAGTTATACGTTTGATGGGGAAAGTATCCTAATGGCTGGGGACGGTGCTGGAGCTGGCAAGGTATTTCATCATGCTTTTGGGAAGTATGCAATTCATCAAAGAGTTTACTGTTTTTACGATTTTAATAATATTGTTCCACGGTACTTTTACTACTTTATAAGCAATCAATTTAGTTTGGAAATTGATAAAGGTAGCGCAAAATCGACAGTTGCTTCGGTGCGACTCCCGATGTTGCACAACTTTGTTCTTTGCTTGCCAACAACCAAGGAGCAAACATCTATTGCCACTTATCTGGACACCCAGTGCGCCAAGATCGACGAGATCATCGCCCAGGCAAAAAGCAGCATTGAGGATTATAGACAGTGGAAGGCCTCCATTATCTACGAGGCTATTACTAAAGGCCTGGACCAAAATATCGAGCTGAAGGACAGTGGGATCGAGTGGATTGGGGAGATTCCGGCTGATTGGGCAATTATCCGCATTAAAAATCTCCTTACTGAAATTAATGACCGCTCAGGAACTGGTTTGGAACAACCGCTTTCGATGAGTCAATCTTTAGGTGTTGTTCCGTCATCCATGATTGCGGTTGCTAATCCGGCAACATCTTATATCGGAGCCAAGATAGTACAACCAAATGATTTGGTGTTTAACAAATTAAAGGCCCATTTAGGTGTATTCGCTGTGTCGAGTTTTAGGGGTTTGGTCAGCCCGGATTATGCTGTTTACCGCGCAAACGAACGAGTTGATCCAAAGTTTCTGGAATATCTTTTCAAAACGCCAAATTGTATTCAAGAGTTCAAAAAATATATTACAGGTGTCGGTGCTGGCTTAAGCCGCCTATATACAAATGATCTGTTCAACATTAAAGTTGCACTACCAGTTGTCAGTGTTCAAAGGCACATTGTAGAGTACCTAAACGACTTCTGTTCACAGGCGGATGCATTGATTTATGAAAAGCAATCCCTCATTGACGATTTAGAAGCTTACAAAAATTCTCTTATTTATGAGGTTGTGACCGGGAAAAGGCGAGTAGAAGATACCGACCAAGTGACAATAGCTATTCTTTCCCCTGAGATATTGCGGTACAGAAAAGCTCTGCTTATGCTCAGGGTGTTGGACTTGCTTGGTACTGGTGTCCGGGGACGAATTCAGTTGCAGAAATGTATGTTTGCCGCAGAGTGTTTGCTAAATATGCCATTTCAAACTCAATTCATTCGATACGAGCATGGCCCATACGATCCAGATCTCCTAAACATAGAAGAAATCATTAACGCAAAAGGCTGGTACACGGTTCTGAAAGGATCGCCTGTCTCCTACCAAAAGGGAAAACAATTCGAAGAGGGCTTGCGGGAGTATATGGATACTTTTTCTGATATTGATCAGAAACTCGAAAAAATAGTGGATTTTTTGAGGCCAATGAAAACCTCTCAGGCTGAACGTGTAGCGACCTTGCTCGCTGCATGGAATGACTTTATTATTGATGGGGTATCCCATCCTACTGACAAAGAGATAATTGGCGAGGTCGTTACGAATTGGACTCCTAACAAGGCAAATCCTCAATATTCTACTTGGCAGGACACTCTATACAAAATGAGAGAACATCGGTTTGTGCCCAAAGGTTCTGGAGTTCACACATTGCAGAAAGAAGCGTAAGGAGGATACGACATGCCCGATAACGAAAGACAGTTTGAACAAGATATCGAGTCCTTCCTGCTCTCTCCTGTCGGCGGTTGGCAGAAGGCGTCAGACGCGGGCTATCGGGCTTTCATGGACTCCGGTGTGGCCCTGGACTTAGCTACCCTGGTGGACTTTGTCCAGGCCACACAGCCCATCCAATGGCAACGTTTCGAGAAACAGTGCAACTCCGATCCGGAGAAGAAGTTCTACAAGGCTTTTGAGAACGCCGTGGAGAACGATGGACTGATAAGTGTCCTGCGCCACGGGTTCAAGCACCGGGGGATTGAGTTCCGGGTGTGCTACTTTAAGCCGGAGTCCACTCTCAACGATGTGGCTGTCAAACACTACGGTCAAAACATCTGCCAGTGTATCCGCCAGTGGCACTACTCCGGGCAGAACAACAATAGCGTAGATATGATGTTGGCAGTCAACGGTATCCCGATCGTAGCCATCGAGCTTAAGAACCAGCTCACCGGCCAAAGCGTGGACAATGCCAAGCGGCAGTGGATGTTTGACCGGGACCCCAAGGAACCAGCGTTCCGGCTGAACCACCGCGTCCTGGTGTTCTTCGCCGTGGATCTCTATGAGGCGGTGATGACCACCAAGCTGGATGGGGCCAAGACCTACTTTCTCCCCTTTAACCAGGGCAGTAACGGCCCCGGCAGGGACGGCGGAGCCGGGAATCCGCCTTCACCGGATGGAGACTACGTGACCTCCTACCTCTGGAAGGACGTATTGCAAAAAGACAACCTTTTGGACATCATCCAAAAGTTCGTCAACCTCCAAGTGAAGAAAGAGAAGGCGCCTCAGAAAGAGGGCGCACAAAGGGAAATCACTAAAAAGTCAGTCATCTTCCCCCGGTATCACCAGATGGATGTGGTGCGTCGGCTGATCCAGGATGTCAGAACCAACGGCCCCGGCAAAAACTATCTGGTGCAGCACAGCGCCGGTTCCGGGAAGTCCAACTCTATCGCCTGGACCGCCTACCGTCTGGCCAGCCTCCATGACGATGACAACAAGCCCATCTTCAACTCTGTGGTCATCGTCACAGACCGCACGGTGCTGGACGCCCAGCTCCAAGAGACTATCTCTGGCTTCGACCACACCCTGGGTTCTGTAGTGACCATCGACAAGAAGAAGTCCGCCAAAGATCTGCGGGACGCTTTGAACGACGGCAAGCGGATCATCGTCACCACTCTGCAGAAGTTCCCCGTGATCTATGAACAGATAGACGACACATCCGGCAAGGCTTTTGCCGTCATCGTGGACGAGGCCCACAGCAGCCAGACTGGCCAGAGCGCCATGAAGTTGAAAATTGCCCTGGCGGATACCCATGATGCACTCAAAGAATATGCGGAGCTGGAGGGTAAGGCCGAGGACGAACTGGAGGATGCGGAGGACAAGCTGGTGCGAGAGATGGTCTCCCACGGCAAGCACAAGAACCTGAGTTTTTTTGCCTTTACTGCCACGCCAAAGAACAAGACCCTGGAGATGTTCGGGGATGAGTATGCGGATGGCTCTTTCCACCCCTTCCATATCTACTCCATGCGACAGGCCATTGAGGAGCACTTCATTTTGGATGTGCTGGAGAACTATACCACCTATAAGACCTGCTTTCAAATCGCCAAGAACACCCCGGACAATCCGGAGGTCCCCACTATCAAGGCCATCAAAACTATCCGGCGTTTTGAGGAGCTTCACCCCCACAACCTGCAGCAGAAGGCCGCCATCATTGTGGAGACTTTCCGGGACATCACCAAGCACAAAATCGGCGGAAAGGGTAAAATGATGGTGGTTACGGCCTCACGTCTGGCGGCGGTGCGCTACTACCACGAGATCAAGGCATATCTGGAGGCAAATCACTACGACGATGTAGAGATCCTGATTGCCTTCTCTGGAGGTATCAGGGACCCAGACGAGGAGAACGGCACAGAGTACACTGAAAGCGGCATGAACCGGGACTGGGAGGGAAACCGCGTCAGCGAGGCCCAGACCAAGCAGGTCTTCCACGACGAGGGCGATGTGCTGATCGTGGCGGAGAAGTACCAGACTGGCTTTGATGAGCCGTTGCTCCACACCATGATTGTGGACAAGAAGTTACGAGATGTGAAGGCAGTCCAGACTTTGAGCCGTCTGAACCGTACTTATCCTGGAAAAGAAGATACCTACATTCTGGACTTTGTGAATACCAAGGAAGAAATTCTGGAGGCCTTCCAGCCATACTACCAGGAGACTAGCCTCACCGAGGAAATCAATGTTGACCTGATTTACAAGACTCAGAAGCAGCTCCGGGAATTCAAACTGTATAACGAAAGTGATATTGAGGTGGTCAGCAAAATCTACTTCGCTCCAGATGCGAAAAAGGCCACCTCCGTCCAGGCGAAGATCTCCAACGCTCTGCTCCCGGTGGCCAAGGCTTACAATCAACTGAGCAAGGAGGACCGCTACCAGTTCCGCCGCCTAATCCGAGCGTTTGTGAAGTGGTATAACTACATCTCTCAGATCGTGCGGATGTTCGATAAGGACCTTCATAAGGAGTTTCTCTTCTGTTCCTATCTCTCCAAACTGATCCCTGCAGAGCCTTCCACCCCCTGGGACCTGGAGAACCGGGTGAAGTTGGAGTACTACCGTCTGGAAAAAACCTTTGAGGGAGCAATCACACTGGAAGATAAGGCAACGGCCCTGGAGCCCGCGAAGACGAAGAAGGCGGTCAACATGAACGCCAAGAAAGACCCGCTGGACGAGGTCATTGATCGAATCAATGAGACCTATAAAGGCGATTTTACTGAAGCAGACAGAGTCTTGATTGGGACTTTGCGTGAGAAACTACTGGCGGATAAAAAGCTTCGCAAAGCAGCTAAAGTGGATGGACAGCAGATCTTCGAAAAAAATGTGTTCCCCAAGATTTTCGACCAGACTGCCCAGGCCTCCTATATCGAGAGCACGGAAACCTATACGAAGCTATTTGAGGATACCGCCAAGTATAAAGCCATCATGGTCGCCTTGGCAAAGGAACTGTATCGGGAACTTCGGAATGGATAATATGGGTATAAGACGTACTGATCCATGGCAATGCACAACTTGAAATGGGTTTAGAGAGAAGAATTTGGAGGAGTCAGCGTGAATGGTCAAGGAAAGCTACTGACGCATTTTCTGAAGAATGCAGACAAGCTCGTAATACCTGTCTATCAGAGAAATTACGACTGGAAGGAAGAACATTGCAAGAAACTCTACTCCGACCTTGTAAAGACGATCCGAGATAACAAACGGTGGCATTTCTTCGGTGGTATAGTCTCCGTCAGTGATCCTATGGGCAGCAGTTCAGACTATCTGGTTATCGATGGCCAGCAGCGGATTACCACAGTTTCGCTTCTCCTCTTGGCGATTGCCAATCTGATCAAGGATGGACTCGTTACCCCTAATGATCCAAACCTGTATGACGTCATCACGAAGAAATATCTCGTTGATGAAATCAATCCTAAGCAGAGGAAGATGAAGCTAAAGCCCATCAAAGGAGATCAGGACGCTTATGACAGGCTCTGGGGCGATCCGTCTGAGTACAATTTCAGCTCCCGTATCACACAGAATTACCTATTCTTCTATAATCAGATCCAGCGTGAAGACATCAGCGTAGACCAATTGTTTACGGCGGTAGAGAAGCTCCAGATCATCGACATCACGCTAACACCACCCGACGACGATCCACAACTAGTGTTTGAGAGCCTCAATTCGACCGGCCTTGATCTGAATGAGGGTGACAAAATCCGGAACTTTGTTCTTATGCGACGATCTATGGAGGAGCAGGAGCAGTTCTATGATGACTACTGGTGCCCCATTGAAAAAAACGCCGGCTACGACAAACAGACGAACTCTTACGACGTGAGTCCGTTCATCCGTGACTATCTGGGGATTAAGGAGCGACGTCTGACCGCAATGAAGGAGATCTACCAGGAGTTCAAGGATTATGTTGAAAAGCGCGGCCAGATAGAGGATGTTCTTAAAGAACTCCGGGACTATGCGAAGAGGTATAACAAGATCCGGGTTGGGAATCCGAACTTTCCAATTAAACTCCGGGCTTCGCTATATCGGCTGAACCGTTTCGAAAGTGTAGCGCGACAAGATTTTTGAGAAACAGGGACAAGAAAAATGAGAAAAATGAGGGCAAATATTTGAAGTAATTCTAGAACTCCCCCCCGGATGTCGGAGGGGAGTTCTTCTGCTTATTTGATGGTGTCGTCGGGAGTCACCAGTTCGACCATCAGGCGGCACCGGAGATTGAGGCTCTTGTGCTCGTCGGTCCAGATCTCACAGAGCTCCTTGTAGTGGTCCCGCATGGCCTGGAGCCAGTCGTTGAAGTCGTGGCTGAGACCCTGGCGCTCCTCGTCGGTGCAATCGTCCCAGAGGGCCTTGAGGGCCCTGTAGTCAGGGGTGTACTTGGGCCCCAGGGCATAGGAGCCGGCATGGACACCGTTGCCGGCGCGGATGTTGGCGGCAAGCATATCGGCTGCGACGCCGATGTCCTTGTCCTCGTGCTTTGCGATGCTGTAGCATACGGGGGTCAGTTCGTTCCAGTTGATCTTTTTCATGGTGTAATCCTCCTATAAAATCGCATTGTGTAGCGGGGTGTCTCCCCACCCTCCACTGCGTAGCGGAGCCAGTCAAGGATAACGATCATGGGCAGGGACAGCAGGCACCAGAGGGCCCAGAACTGCGGGCAGATCTGTCCCCAGAGGTTGCCGGGCAGGGCGGAGTAATCCCAGATTGCCATGCCAAGCCATATATTGAGCACAAGTCCGGCGGCCAGCTCGGCCGCGACGATAGCCGTACCGCAGATGAGCGCCTGAAGCCACAGGGGGCAGTCCCACGGCAGCTCCGCGCCGAAGCGCTCTAATGGGATGGCCAGCAGGATCGCCAGAGCCAGCATGGTCCAGGAGATAGCCTCGGGACGGCCGCGCAGCGTCTTAAAGACCACCTCCACAAAGAAATAAGTGGTCCCGGTCCAGGTCCACAGCAAGAGGCTCAAAACCGCCTTACGCATTGGATGCAGCCTCCAGGATGGCCGTCATATTGGCGGCCAGATCCGCCGGCAGTGTGGAGCCATATGTAATGGCAGACACACCCTCAAATGTGTCACAGCGACGGACCCAGGCGAACAGGTGATTGCAGTAGGTCGTGTGGTACAGCTTGTGGGCCGTGGCCGCCTCTCCCATGGCGATGATATCCGCCGCCGGATAGATGGCGCACAACTGCCCGTCCAGGTGGTAGGGGTATCCTGCGGCCCCCTGCTGGACCGCGCCCACGGCGGTGGTAAGGTTAATCTGGTCCTCGTCTGTCAGGCTGATGTGGCCCGTGGTGGTCGATAAGGTCACGTCGCACCCGGCTACGATGGCGGCGTTGCAGGCGGCGGAAAGCTCGGATAGTTTGGCGGACTTTGCGGCCTCCAGCGGGTCCGGTGCCGGGTGGCTGGCGATCCATGCGTCCAGGGCCTCTTGGGCCACCGTGTAGCCGGTCATTGCCATGTGGGATGGCATCTCGTCGGCTTCTCCAACCTCGCTAAAGGTGGGGACGACAAAGCCCACGGCGGCATAAAAGGCTGCGAGGTCCAGACTATCTGGGACCAGCGCGTGCCCCTCCGGAATCACATCGAACGCGCCCTCCTGGATGGGGGGCCACGCACCGCTCGGATTGGCTGTCATTCTGATGATCTTCATGGTAGGATACCTCCTGTATCTAACTTTGAAGGGAGCCGAAATCAATGATCTATGGGTATATCCGCGTGAGCAGCGACAAGCAGACGGTCGAGAATCAGAGGTTTGAGATATCCCGCTTCTGCCAGGCAAACGGTCTGGGTATCGACGGCTGGATCGAGGAGACGATCTCCGGGACACGCAACTATGATAAACGGAAGCTTGGGGAGCTGCTGCGGAACATCAAAGCCGGGGACGCCATCATCTGCTCGGAGCTCTCCCGGCTGGGCCGCAGTCTCTACATGGTGATGGAGATCCTCGCACTGTGTATGGAGAAAGAGTGCCGGGTGTGGACCATCAAGGATAACTTCCGGCTAGGCGATGACATCCAGAGCAAAGTGCTGGCCTTTGCATTTGGCTTGTCCGCCGAGATCGAGCGCAATCTAATCTCCCAGCGGACCAAGGAGGCCCTGGCCCGGAAGAAGGCGGAGGGCGTCCATCTTGGCCGCCCAAAGGGCGCTCTGGGGAAGCATACCAAGCTCTCGGACAAAGAGGATGTGATCCGGTGCCTGCTGGACTGCGGGAATACCTATGCTGCCATTGCCCGCGCCCTGAAGGTAGACCGCTCCACATTGGTCCGGTTTTGCGATGCACGTGGGATAAAACGGCCTGTAAATTGCAGCAGC
>Ga0129308_1000677_pt1 | contig 46188 bp, 34 predicted proteins | sample L827metagenome_FD_94440 | JGI IMG/M metagenome (GOLD analysis project Ga0129308, IMG submission 94440) | Ring-tailed lemur group fecal microbial communities from Wisconsin, USA - L827 metagenome | ecosystem: Host-associated > Mammals > Digestive system > Large intestine > Fecal | place: USA... | reverse complement strand
GCGACTGCCAGCCCCAGCTCCCGGGTCGCCCGGTGAAGGCGAGGAAGAAGGGCGTGAAGGGAGCGAAGAGCGTTGCTGCCTAGGCTAGCCCCTTGTCACACAAACTACCGAAGCCTCAGAATTTCTCAGTCCGCTACGACGAGAAGTTCTTCGAAGCGGAGGGGAAGCTTACCTGGTACAACAGGCGCATGTTCTTGAAGACCCTCGACGGCTCCGAAATGGACTGCAATGCGGTGGTGGAGGATCTGATCGAAGGAATCCGCATGGGACTTATAGAACGCAAGCGCAATGTTCCCCATCTGAAGACCTTCGCCACAGCGGGCGAAGGGGATTTCAACAAATGCTCGCTTATCGGCGTCGATTACGACATCGAGCAGGCTGCCGCCTTCCACGGCGGGCACGACAGGATGAGCATGATCATCAACGCCCGTGCGGTGTGCGAGTCGCGTCCTTTGGCCCGGCTGATGGATGATGCGCTCGACGATATATGCGATCAGCATGGCCTGGATTGCCAGGTCTTCTTCACCGAGTGCTTCGGAATGACAGACGAAGGCCGCTAGGGGAGCAGAAACGTATCCGGCGCGGCGGTTTCGCCGCGCTTTTTCGTGTAGTGGAGATGAGGGGGATCCGCATGGCAAGCAACGACAGCGTGAGGGAGCAGATTCGCCGTTATTACGGCGAGCTTCTGAAGGGAAGCGACGATTTGAGCACCGATGCGACCTGCTGTTCGGCATCGGCGCCTCCCAAGTACGTGATCGATGCCCTGAAGAATGTCGACCCCCGGGTGATCGCACGCTTCTACGGGTGCGGGTCGCCCATCCCCATGGGGCTCGAGGGTGCTACGGTGCTCGATCTTGGCTGCGGAACCGGGCGCGACGTCTATATCGCAAGCCAGTTGGTGGGGGAGCATGGCCATGTAATCGGCATCGACATGACCCCTTCGCAGCTCGATTTCGCTCGGAGCTTCGAGAAAACGCAGATGGAGCGCTTCGGTTATACGCGTTCGAACGTCACCTTCATCGAGGGATTCATCGAGGATATGGAGGCTATTCCCAGCGAAAGCGTGGACTTGGTCATCTCCAACTGCGTCGTGAACCTTTCCCCATTCAAGCGGCAGCTGTTCGAAGAGGTCTTCCGCGTACTCAAACCGGGTGGGGAGCTGTACTTTTCCGATATCTTTTCCGATCGCAGGGTACCCGAGGGCTTCTACGACGATCCGGTGCTCCGCGGCGAATGCCTGTCCGGGGCGCTCTACATCGAGGACTTCAGGCGCATGCTCGCCGATTGCGGCGTCAGGGCCTTCTACGAGGTATCTTGCGAGGAACTGCATATCGGCGATTTCCGCATTGCCACCAAGTTGGGTTGCATCGGCTTTACGAGCAGGACCATCCGTGCCGTGAAGTCCGCGAATCTGGAAGACCGGGAAGAATACTACGGGCAGACCGCCACGTATCTGGGGACCCTCCCCGAAAACAAGCGGTATTTTGACCTGTCTTCGGAGGTTCGTTTGATCAAGGGCCGTCCTGTGGCAGTGAGCGGCAATATGGCAACCGTGCTTTCCGAAAGCCGCTATGCACCTCATTTCCAAGTCACTCCGAAGGGGGATCATCTGGGGCCGTACAGATTCGAGCAGGCGCAGCATGCGCTCGAGCTTTCGCGGGGCAAGTGCAAGGTCGACCTGCCCGAACTGGAGCGCAGGCATGCGGATCTGGGGATAGGCCCCTTCTGCGAACGCGTCCACGATAAGGAGCTGCTTGCAAGCGTCGCCATGGAAACCATGCAGGTGAATGTGGGATATGCCTGCAACCTCGCGTGCAGCCATTGCTTCTTGGAGTGCGGTCCGAAACGCACGGAGCAGATGGGTAGAGAAACCATGGAAGCGGTGCTCGATGCCTTCGTGCTGGGAGGCTTCCGGGTGATGGATATCACCGGCGGATCACCTGAGATGAACCCCCATCTGGAGTGGTTCTTGGACAGGGCCTCGTCCGTTGCCGGGGAAGTGATCGTGCGTAGCAATCTGGTGGTTCTGGAGAAGCCCGAATATGCGCACTTCAGGGAAGTGTACGCCCGCAATAAGGTGAAACTGGTCTGCAGCTTGCCGTACTACGACGAGACCGGCTGCGATGGGCAGCGTGGGGATGGCGCGTTCATGGCGATCATCGGGCAGCTTCGCGAGCTGAATGCCTTGGGATACGGGCGCGATCCGCAATTGCAGATCGACTTAGCCTACAACGTCGACGGCCCCTTCCTGCCTCCCGATCAGAAGGAGCTGCGTGATTTCTATGCCGTGCGCCTGAGGGAAGGCCAGGGTGTGGAATTCAACGGCCTGTATGCCTTCAACAACTACACGCTGGGAAGGTTCGCGCACAAGCTGGACCGCGCGGGGAAGATGGACTACTACCTGAACCTGCTTGCAGAAAACTACAACGCAGCCGTGGTGGCCCACATGATGTGCCGCACGCAGGTGGATGTCGATTGGGATGGAACCCTCTACGACTGCGAATCCAACCATGTGCTGGGCCTGCCCATCCTGAACGAAGAGGGGAGCGGTCCGCTCACTATCTTCGATATCGCCCATTCGCCTATCGGGAAAAGGACCATTCGCACGAACCCTATCTGCTATGCCTGTGCTGCGGGATGCGGTTCCAGCTGCGGCGGTGCCCTGTTGGAGAAAATGACGTTCACCGATTTCCATTAGATGGAAAACCGAACGCGATGCGAATGATAAATATCGCGATAAGTAAAGAAAAGCGCATATCGAGAATGTGGCGAAAGAGGAATGCAGGTGGGGGAGGATACCTTTTCGGGACTTGGGTATCATTCGCTATTCACCCTGTTCCAATAGGTATTTCAGATTTCATAATGGCTATTGACGGTGATAATGGCCAAAAAAGTAACGATTGACATCGGATTCGTCAAGGTGTTTAATCTCCAAGGCTTAAGATGAGCGTGATAAATTAATAATCAATTATAGTAATCACTATTGGTATTTCTAATTGCGCCCACCTTGGCCAAGACCGCATCTTTTGCGCGGCGGCACGTTTGTGAGGGCGGGGTTTGCCGCGAGGAGAAGGAATCGAAATAACACGAAGGAGTAAGAACATGTCCCGTAAAAAGTTCGCTGCACTGCTTTGCGCATGCGCTGCTTCCATGGCGCTGTTCCTGATGGCAGGCTGCTCTTCCAATGCAGCAGAGGAAACCGCCACCGACGACACCGCGAAGGAAACCGCTGCAGCCGAGGCAACCGAAGGCATCGAGGATCCCACCCCCGAAAACCCCATCACCGTCACTGACGGCGAAGTCCGCTACCTGGCAGAGGTGAACGAGGTCTTCTTCACCGAAAGCACCCGTCATGGCGTCGTCTTCAAGGACGGCTCCAACGGCGAGAAGTCCATCCTGCGCGGCCTGGGCGATGAAAAGGAATTCTATCAGGCAATGCTCGATGCCGGCTTCACCCCTGGCGACAACCTGGTTGCCGAAGACATGAAGGCACCCGAAGGCGAGGGCAAGGCTGTCGAGGGCGACAAGCTGAACATCACCGTCAAGTGGGAAGGCCAGGAAGAAATCCCCTTCCAGGACATCGTTAAGTGCACCGAGGGCGACTACGTTTCCGACTACCGCTTCGGCGGCAACCTGGAAAGCGCCAAGCAGAACAACACCGGTTGCGTCGTCTGCCTGGACAGCTGCGCTACCGGCATCACCTCTGACGCCACTTGGGTAACCGGCACCACCAACAACAAGCCCGATCTGTTCTATGGCAATGGCGACGTGCTGCCTTCCGACGGCACCCGCGTCATCGTGACCTTCCGTCCTGCCGAATAAGACGGATTTGCCGCTGCCTCCCCGGCGGCGTGAATCAATCCCCTCACATTGCGCAGGCCCCCGCAAGGGGGTCTGCGTGCGAATCGACACGTAAAGGAGAACCGAGTGAAATACTTCTCTTGGGTGTTCAACGCCTTCTTATGGTCGTTGACCGTCGCCATGTTCTGCTACGGCTTCTGGAAGCTGTACTTCAATGTGGGCCTGGTCTTCTACGGCTGCTTCATCGCGTTGAGCGTCCTGCTCATCCTGTTCGGCAAGAAGATGAAGTGGGAGAATGCCGGTGCCAAGACCACGGCGTACGGCGTGCTCGCCTTCGTCATGTGCGGCTTGATGTTCCGCGGCCCCACGTGGGTGGGAATCATGACCTCCGTCGCATCCTTCATGCGCCAGGGCCTGTTCATGCCCCATCTTTCCTTGTCTTTCCTCCGTATCCTGGTCACGGGCCTGATCGTGGTGGGCTTCGGAATCATCCTGGCCTACGAAGTGAAGCATCCCAAGCACTTCGAATACGATCCCGATCCCGACAAGGCGAAGATGCAGCGTACCGCCAGGCTTTCCCGCACCATTACCATCCTGGTCGTGTGCGCCCTGATCGTGATCCTGTGCTGCATTCCCGAATGCCGCAATGAAATGGGCTACATCATGTCCAGGCTGGGTTCTGGCAACATCGACTACGTGAAGGAGCTCATCAGGTCCTACGGCCCCTATGCTGCAGTGGTGTCCTTCCTGCTCATGATCCTGCAGTCCCTGGCAGCCCCCATCCCCGCCTTCCTGATCACCTTCTCCAATGCAGGCATCTTCGGCTGGTGGCAGGGCGCTATCCTGTCCTGGTCTTCGGCCATGGCAGGTGCTGCGATCTGCTTCTTCATCGCACGTTTCCTCGGTCGCGATGCGGTTGCGTACTTCGTGTCCAACACCGCGCTGAAGAGCGTCGACAAGTTCTTCGAGCGTTACGGCAAGCATGCGATCATCATCTGCCGCCTGCTTCCCTTCATGTCCTTCGACTATGTTTCCTATGCGGCGGGCCTGACCGGCATGAGCTTCCTGGACTTCTTCGTGGCAACCGGTATCGGCCAGCTGCCCGCGACCATCGTGTACTCCTATGTGGGCGGTATGCTTACCGGTAGCGCGAAGACCTTCGTGACCGGCTTGCTCATCCTGTTCGCGGTATTCGCGTTGATCGTGATGATCCGCACCATCTTCAAGTCGCGCCATAGCGACATGATGGAGGAAGCCCAGGATGATTCCACCCGCATCGAAACCATGACCGACGCGGCGAACTAATCCGGGAAAACGATTATCGGCGAAGCGGGCAGGCCCAGGCTTGCTCGCTTCTTTCATGGCGGGTGCCCTGGCGGTTTCGGTAAGGACGCCCGGGGTGCACGCGGAAGGATTGTTGCACATGCGCAATGCGAAACTCTGGATCTTCATCGCAGCGGTGGCGGTCCTGGTGGTCCTGAACCACTTCTTCGGCTGGTCCCAGATGATCACCGACGGCAGCCTGATGGATTGGCTGGCATCTTTGGTCGGCGAGCGACCGGTCCTGGCAGCGGTGCTCTATGTGGTCATCTCCTTCGTGGGGTGCGTGGTGCTCGCCTTGCCGGGCGTCGCCTTCGCGATCTTCGCGGGGCTGGTCTTCGGCCCGGTGATGGGAACCTTGCTCTGCTGGCTTTCCATGAGCCTGGGCTGCTCGCTTTCCTTCTTGGTGGGGCGTTACTTCCTGCAGGATGCCATCAAGCCCAAGCTGCAGAAGAGCAAGGCGCTCAACAAGCTCTTGTTCGAGTCGATCGGCAAAAGCGACGTATACCTGTTGGCGATTACCAGGCTGGTGCCCATCTTCCCCTTCAACCTGCAGAACTTCGCGTACGGGATCACCGATATGAGCTTTTTCCGCTACTCCTTGTTCTCGACGCTGTTCATCCTTCCCGGCACTGCGGCCTATACCGTTGCATCGGCAGGCATCGTCAGCCCCGGGCAACGCGTTGTCTGCTTTGCCGTTGCGGCGGTTTTGTTGGTTGCGACCATGGGTGTTGCGTTCGTTCTGAAAAGGAAGGCGGGTGTCGAGAAATGAGCGGCGGATTTTCCCTGGACAGGCTGGAGAAGGCCCATTATCCCTTCAAGCGCTATCCGAAGACGCGCTGCGAAACGGTGCTCTTTCCCGGTTGCGCCTTCCCCTCGCAATTCCCGCAGGCGATGGACAGGCTCGCCGATATCTGCAGCCGGAATGGGATCGGTATCGCCTATGACTGCTGCGGCGTGTCCTTGAAGCCCTACAAGGGCGGTGCGGATGCAAGGCGCGTGCTCGATTCCATTGCCAAGCGGCTCGCGCGCTGCGGATGCAAGCGCATCGCCTGTATGTGCCCCAACTGCTATTACTACCTGCGCGAGCATTTGGATGTGGAGGTGATCTCCACCTACCAGCTGCTTGTCGAGCTGGGCGTGGCACAGGATGGTGCCCTGGATGGGGGAGTGATGTTCGTCCCCTGCCCCGACAGGAAGGAGCGCCTGCTGGAAGGGCAGATCAGGGGAAGCTTCGATTTGGAAGGCGTGGGAACCCTGGCGAAGGGCTGCTGCGGGCTTCGTCCCGATATCTTTGCCAAGGGACCCGAGTTGGCTGCGAAGTGCGGTCGCGGCGTTGCCGCCGCAGCGGGTGACGGGCCGCTGTACGTGTATTGCGCTTCGTGCGCGGGGCAATTCAAGCGCTTGGGCTATGGCGGCGTGCGCCATGTGCTGCCCGCGCTGCTGGGCGTGGATGAAGAACCCGATGCCGCCCATGCCATCCTGAACAGGGCCAAGCGCAAGTTCGATAAGCGAAGCGACCCCGAAAAGCCGAGGGTATAGGGCCTGCCGGCCCGCTCGTCGTAGGGGTGGATGCAAGCCGGGTGGACTTTCGGGTGCGATCAAGGGCCGATGCGATGGGCGTCGGCCCTTTTGCATCTCCAGGTGGCGGTGCAGGCGATCCGAAGGCGCAGCGAGGCCCTTACTTCACCTTCTTGTAGCGTTCCTTAAGCTCTTCGGGGCTGCATCCGTGACGGTACCTGAAGCGCAGTTCGTGCATCTGGTACATCACTTTCAGCTGGTGGAAGAAGCCCTTCCCGTAGCGGCGGGCGGATGTGATGATGGGATCGCGGGTCTGCCCGAAACGGATACCGCGCTCCCTTACGCCCATGCTGAACTGGTAATCCTCCATCAAGGGGATCTCCGGAAAGCCCCCGAGTTCCCAGAACAGGTCCCTGAAGATGAATATGCCCTGGTCGCCGAAGGGGATCTGGCGGTACTTCGCCCGGCGGTTCGACTGGCGCCCGCAGACGCCCATCACCCAGTCCTCGCTGTCGAACCTCACCCCGAAAAAGCCGGCGCGCTCGCTTCCGAGCACTTCGCGGATCTGTCCCAAGGGGTCCGGGGGCAGTATCGAATCGCAATGGAGGAAGAACAGTGCGTCTCCCGTCGCCTTGCGGGCGCCCGCGTTCAGCTGGTTGCCGCGCCCGCGTCCCGAAAGGCAGGGATAGCCCGCGTCTTCGATGATGCGGCGGCTTGCGTCTTTGCTTCCGCCATCGACGAAGATGATCTGGCAGCGGTCCCGCAGCGGCTCAAGCTGGGGAAGCAGCGTTCCCAAGGTGGGTTCCTCGTTGTATGCGGGGATGACGATGGAGATAGTGGGCTCCGGTTTCCCTTCGAGCAGTTTCCTTGCGAGTCGGGATGACTTCAAGTGCGACGCATCTTCCCTGCGCGCAAGCGCCTTCAGGTCTTCGGGGGTATCCACGTCGCGGTGGGTTCGCATGAGCGCCACCCTGCATCCCCCGGCTTTTAGCGCCCGTACGGTTTCTTCGAGCACCGATCGGGTGCCGTAGGCCTGCACGTCGAAGGCCGCCTCGACAAGCCCGTTCATGCCGATCAGGCAGTAGCCGCCGTCTTCCGTGGGCCCTAATACCACGTCGTTTTCACGGAGCGCTTCGAGAGCCTCGAGGAAGTCCTTGGCTTTGAGCTGGGGGATATCGGAACCTACCAGAATGCAGGGTGCGTACCCTGCCTCGAAGGCATGTGCGAAGGCATTGCGCATCATCTGTCCCAAGCCGTTTCCCGTTTGGGGGAGCAGAGTGACTTCGGGTCCCGTCAATCCCTCCATGTGCCCCGCTGCCTCTATCGGCGTGAAGAAGGCGAGGCAGGGCAGGTCCGTTTGGCGGATGGCTTCCAGTTCGTCTTCGATCATGGCCCGTTGGAGAAGGCATCGCTCGCGGGCGTCGAGCAACGGGGAAAGCCTTGTCTTGCAGGAGGCATCGACCGGTACGCGGGTTGTGATGATGATTGCGGGATTTTGCTTGTCCTGCATTCGGGTCGATGCTCCTTCCTGCCGTTCGGCGCTTGCTTGCCGTAGGGTGCCCCTGGGCCTTTTCCCGATTTCGGGTGGCCTTCGCCTGTTATTCTGTATCATATTCTGGGGTTATCAGCGCGCAGCGCCGATTCTTTTTTAGGGGGAGTTCCCCAATCCTCTGGATGGCGATCCCCCCAATATGTTCACGGCACCTGATGCGGTGTCCTCGCATATCGGCAACCTACTTTTCTTGGTGCGATATCGTTGCCGTCGCATCAGTGGCAATCGAGGGAAGGCATGGCATGGAAGACCTGATGTACGAGATCGGCGAGCGCATTCGCGGCCTTCGCGAAGCATGCGACGTTTCCGTCGACGAAATGGCCGAAGAACTGGGCGTTTCCGTCGATGTATACAATAACTGGGAAAGCACCGGTGCGGATGTGCCCATTTCCGCCATCTATCACCTGGCGCATAAATTCGGCGTCGAATTCACCGAGATCCTGACCGGTACTTCGGCGAAGCTGAATACCTATCAGGTTGTCCGTAACGGTTGCGGCCGCGAGATCGCCCGAAATCCCGAATATTATTTCGAGGACCTTGCATGGCGCTATACCAATAAGATCATGCAGCCGCTTTTGGTCGTCCTCCAGCCTACCGATACCCCTGCCGGCTTGGTTACCCATTCCGGCCAGGAATTCAATCTGGTTGTCGAAGGTACCGTCATCGTGACCTGGGGTAAAGAAGAATTCGTTCTGGAAGTGGGCGATTCCATCTATTTCAATCCCGAGATTCCCCACGGCCAGCGTTGCGGTGGCAGCGAAACCGCCAAGTTCGTCACCGTCATTGCCGAATAATCTGCGGGCACGTTCTCAGTGGCATGTAATCTTCCGATAGCACGTTAGGACGGATCCAATGGACCACATCCTCAAGAAATACTGTCCCCGCATCGACTTCGATTCTTACGAGGACTTTCGCGATAATTTCAAGATCGAGGTCCCCGAAGCCTTCAATTTCGGTTTCGATGTCGTCGACGAATGGGCTGCCGTCGAGCCCGAGAAACGCGCCCTCGTGTGGTGCAACGACCACGATGAAGAGCGCATCTTCACATTCACCGACATCTCGCGTCTATCCAATCAGGCTGCCAATGCGCTCGTTGCGCGCGGCATCGAGAAGGGCGACGTGGTGATGGCGATTCTCCGCCGTCGTTGGGAATACTGGGTTTTGGCGGCTGCGTTGTGCAAAATCGGCGCCATCATCATCCCTGCGACCCTGCAACTGACGAAGAAGGATATTGCCTATCGCGTCAACAGCGCGAACGTGAAGATGCTGGTTTGCGTGCACGACGAATACGTGTGCACCCAAGTCGAGCAGGCCCTGCCCGAATGCCCTTCCGTCGAGGCCAAGATCGTCGTTGCAGGAGAGCGGGACGGCTGGCTTTCCTTCGGCGGAATGCTCGAAGGCCAGCCCGAAACCTTCGAACGCCCCACGGGGGATGCGGGTGTGACTAGCAAGGACACCATGCTGATCTACTTCACATCCGGCACTACGGGCATGGCTAAGGCGGTCTGCCACAACTTCGCCCATCCCCTGGGCCATATCCTGACTGCCAAGTATTGGCAGCAGGTCCAGGAAGACAAGCTGCACATGTCCGTCACCGATTCCGGTTGGGCCAAGTTCGGCTGGGGCAAGATCTACGGCCAGTGGATCGCGGGCGCCACCATCTTCTGCTACGACATGGATAAGTTCGTTCCCACTAAGTTGCTGCAGAAGATCCAGGATTACAAGCTCACCACCTTCTGCGCCCCTCCCACCATGTACCGCTTCATGCTGCAGGAAGACGTCGCATCCTACGATCTTTCGAGCGTGCAGAACTTCGCAACTGCCGGAGAACCTCTGAATGCAGAAGTCACCATCCAGTGGGAGCGCTTGACCGGGAAGAAGATCCGCGAGGGTTTCGGCCAGACCGAGGGCCCCGTCCTGCTGGCGACCTTCCCCTGGATCGAGCCGCGGCCCGGTTCCATGGGCAAGCCTTCCCCGTTGCTGAATATCAAGCTGCTCGATGATGAGGGCAACGAAGTGGAAGACGGCGAAGAAGCCGCGATCTGCGTGACCGGCCTGAAGGAGGCGTATCCTCCGGGCCTGTTCGTGGGCTACTATCACGATCCCGATCGCACCAATGAAGCCGTCGGTGGAGAATACTACAACCTGCACGACATCGCTTGGCGCGACTCCGATGGCTACTATTTCTTCGTAGGACGTAACGACGACGTCATCAAGTGCTCCGGCTATCGCATCGGGCCCTTCGAGGTGGAAAGCGCCCTGGTAGAGCATCCCGCTGTCGTGGAATGCGCGGTCACCGCCGCCGCCGACCCCATCCGCGGCAAGGTGGTGAAGGCGACTATCGTGCTGGCCCGTGGATACGAGCCTTCCGACGACCTGGTCAAGGAACTGCAGAACCACGTGAAGAAGGCCACGGCGCCCTACAAATATCCGCGTATCGTGGAGTTCGTCGACGAGTTGCCCAAGACGGTCGGAGGCAAGATCAAGCGCAAGCAGATCCGCCAGGCCGATGGTATCGACGACTAGGCTGCAGGTATCTTGTTGGGCTGCCTATCCGTTTCCCTGAAGAATCGATACGAAAGGGAATCGCCGTTTTGCGGCGATTCCCTTCTTTGATATACTGCACAGTTGCACAATCCAATATTCAAAAGCTATGACGAAGACAGCGCTGCGGTAACGTGCGGCAACCAGAGAAGGGCTCCATAGGCTGGAAGGGCTCGGGCGGCATGCGCGGCGATTCACTTTACCAGCTGTGGCGCTTAAAGGCGGTGCCGCCTATCGAATAGGCCCCGCGCGAGTAGGCCCCATCGGTTGCCCCCGTTATCGGGCGAACAAGCGGGCGGATCTGCTGAACACCGGGTCCGTCAACCAGGGTGGTACCGCGAGAGCCCCTTCTCGTCCTTGGATCAAAGGACGGGAAGGGGCTTTTTCATTCTAGAAAGGAAGGCAGATGGCAATCGTTGATGAACTGAACGCCCTGCAGGCGGAAACACTCGCCGCCATCGAGGCTGCGCAGGATACCGCAGCGCTCGAGCAGGTGCGCGTTGCCGTAACGGGCAAGTCCGGTACGCTGACCGGCTACCTGCGCTCCATGGGCCAGGTGCCTAAAGAAGAGCGTGCCGAAGTGGGTAAGGCCGTGAACACGGTACGCAATGTGGTCGAGGCGGCGCTTGAGGAAAAGAAGTCCCAGCTGGGCCGCGCCGAGCTGGAAGCCCGCATGGAGGCGGGCGCGGTGGATATCACCCTTCCTGGCCGCAGCCAGCAGATGGGCACCCGCCATCTGATCAGCCGCATCACCGACGAGATCTCCCAGATCTTCATCGGCTTGGGCTATGTGATCGAAACCGGCACGGAAGTGGAAACCGACTACTATAACTTCGAAGCGCTCAACACCCCGGCAGACCATCCCGCGCGCGGCATGCAGGACACCTTCTACGTGGTCGACCGTTCCGGCGACGTGGCTGCAGTGCGCGGCGAATCCGACGTGCTCCTGCGCACTCAGACCTCCGGCGTGCAGGCCCACGTGATGGAGCGCCAGGAGCCGCCCATCTACATGATCGCCCCCGGCAAGGTGTACCGCCGCGACGTGGCCGACCCCAGCCACCTGCCCCAGTTCAACCAGATCGAGGGCCTGGTTGTCGACAAGGGAATCACCTTCGGCGACTTGAAGGGCACCCTCGATTACGTATGCAAGGCTATCTTCGGACCTGATCGCAAGACCCGCTTCCGTCCTCATTTCTTCCCGTTTACCGAGCCTTCTGCCGAAGCCGATGTCAGCTGCGGCGTCTGCGGCGGCACCGGCCATCTGCATAACGGCGAACGCTGCCGTATGTGCAAGGGAACCGGCTGGATCGAGATCCTGGGCTGCGGCATGGTCGACCCCAACGTCTTCGCCTATGCCGGCATCGACCCCGAGGTCTATTCCGGCTTCGCCTTCGGCCTGGGTGTGGAGCGCATCGCATGCCTGAAGTACAACGTGCCCGACCTTCGCATGCTGCTTGAAGGCGACATGCGTTTCCTGCGCCAGTTCTAGGAGGTGCCACTGTGAAAGTATCTTGCAAATGGCTGAGCGAATACGTGGAGGTTCCTTCCGATACGCAGGCGTTCTGCGACAAGCTGGACCTGACCGGTACCGGTGTTGAAGGTGTCGACGAATCCGGTGCCGCATTCAGCGGCGTCGTCGTCGGCCAAGTGGTGAGCAAGGAAGCCCATCCGGATTCAGACCATCTGTGGTGCACGCTCATCGATGTGGCCGACTGCAACGTCGATGCGCAGGGAAACCCCGAACCCCTGAAGATCGTCTGCGGCGCGCAGAATTTCCAGCAGGGTGACAAGATTCCCGTTGCCATGGTGGGTGCTGTCCTGCCTGGCGACTTCAAGATCAAGAAAGGTAAGTTGCGCGGCCAGGTTTCCATGGGCATGAACTGCTCCTCTAAGGAATTGGGCCTGGGCGATAACGGCGTTGACGGTCTGATGATCCTGCCGGAAGATGCGCCCGTGGGCATGGACTTCGCCCAGTACTGGGGCCTGTCCGACCGTATCCTCGACCTGGAAATCACCCCCAACCGTCCCGACTGCCTCTCCATGGAGGGTATGGCCCGTGAGGTCGGCGCCATGTACCGCGTACCCGTTGCCGATGTAACCGCTGGTGTCGAGTTGGTGGAAGACGATCAGCCCGCAAGCGACCTGTGCACCGTGCAGATTGCCGATCCCGAGCTCTGCCCGCGTTATACCGCACGCGTCATCCGCAACGTCAAGGTGGGTCCCAGTCCCGAATGGTTGGCGGAGCGCATTTCCGCTGCCGGCGCACGACCCATCAACAACGTCGTCGACATCACCAACTACGTGCTGTTCCTGCTGGGCCAGCCCCTGCATGCCTTCGATTACGACAAGCTGGATAAGGACGACCAGGGTCGTGCCAACATCATCGTTCGTGCTGCAGAGCAGGGCGAGAAGTTCACCACCTTGGACGGGGAGGAACGAGAGCTGATCTCCGACATGACCGTGATCGCCACGCCCGAGCGCGCCATCGCTTTGGCGGGCGTTATGGGCGGTTTGGAGACCGAAGTCACCGACGAGACCGTGAACATCCTGCTGGAAGCGGCTACCTTCAGCCCCTCCCACACCAGCCGCACCAGCCGCAACCTGGGCCTGATCAGTGAATCCTCCATCCGCTACGAGCGCAAGGTGGATGCGGACCGTATCGAGCGCAACGCCGATTTCGCGGCTGCCCTGATCGCGCAGCTCACGGGCGGCACCGTATGCAAGGGTGCCGTCGACGAATGGCCCGTGCGCGAGCAGGCCATCCAGCTGCAGTTCCGCCATCAGCGCTTCTGCTCCATGATGGGCGCCGATATCGCACGTTCCGAAGCGGAGGACATCCTGACCCGTCTGGGCTGCGTCGTCGCCGATGCGGGCGATGACGTGCTCGACGTTACCGTTCCCAGCTTCCGCCCCGACCTGGAGCGCGAGATCGACCTGTACGAGGAAGTACTGCGCCTGTACGGCATGGAGAAGATCCCTTCGACTTTGCCTGGCGGTCGCGACCGCGTGGGTCGTTACAGCGAAGCACAGCAGGTTGTGGCGAAGCTGCATGATACCCTGCGCGCCTGCGGTTTGAACGAGACCATGACCTATGCGCTGGCGAATCCCGAGGATCTGAAGATGCTGCGCATGGATGGCTGCGTTTCCGGCGAGGCCGTCGAACTGATCAATCCCATGAATGCAGATCAGTCCGTTATGCGCCAGAGCCTGATCCCCGGCCTTCTGCACAGTGTTGCCCATAATCAGAACCACGGCGTGGAGAATATCCAGCTGTACGAGACCGGTGCCGTGTTCGCGGCCGCCGAAGGACGCAAGCAGCCCAAGGAACGCCAGATGATTGCAGGCGTTCTCGCAGGTGCCATGCGCGCTGTGGGTTGGAATGTGTCTCCCGTGCCCTTCGACTTCTTCGATGGTAAGGGCGTGCTGGAAAGCGTCGCACGCGAACTCGCCTTGCCCAAGGTGCAGTTCAGGAAGATCGAGGCGCAGGATGCTCCCTTCCTGCAGCCCGGACGTGCCGCCCAGATGATGGCGGCGGGTGCCGTTATCGGCTGGGTTGGCGAAATCCATCCCCTCGCGGTGGATGCCTTCGAGGCCGATGCCCCCGTTGTGGCTTTCGAGCTGGATGTGAATGCGCTGGTGAAGGCGTCCCGCCTTGCCCGTGATTACGAGCAGGTTCCCGAATTCCCGCCTGTGAACGTGGACGTGGCATTCGTGGTCGACGAGGATGTGACCAACGAGCGTCTGGTGCAGTGCATGGGCTCCGCCGGCGGCAAGCTGCTGGCAAGCGTGCAGTTGTTCGATGTCTATCGCAGCGAAGAGCGCCTGGGTGCCGGCAAGAAGTCCATGGCGTATGCCCTCGAATACCGTGCGGCCGACCGTACCCTTACCGGCGAGGAAGTCGAGAAGGCACATGCCCGTTTGGTGACCAAGGTCAGCAAGGCGACCGGTGCCGAGGTCCGCGGCTAAGCGCTTCCTGAAAATCAGCTGAAACGCCTGGTAGGGATGCAATCGGAATCCCGTCGCCTGCTACCCTGAGGTGACGGGATTCTGTATTCGGGACTTGATTAGTTACAAATACGTTAAGCAAGGGAAATGAGACGAACTCGGGGCGCATAATATGCAATCGAGTGAATCGATTAAGGAAAAGGAGGTTGAGAACATGCTTTTGACCGGCTCGCAAATTCTCTTCGAGTGTTTGCGCGAACAGGAGGTCGACACGATTTTCGGGTACCCAGGTGGAACGATCCTGAACATCTACGATGCGATGATCGATTATCCGGAAATCACCCATTATCTGACCAGCCACGAGCAGGGTGCTGCCCACGCGGCAGACGGCTATGCTCGATCCACGGGTAAGGTCGGTGTGTGCTTCGCAACATCCGGTCCCGGTTGCGCGAACTTGGTCACGGGTATCGCAACCGCCTATATGGATTCTTCTCCCGTGGTATTCATCACGGCCAACGTGGCGGAAAACCTGCTCGGCAAGGACACCTTCCAGGAAGTCGACATCACCGGCATCACCATGCCCATCACGAAGTGGAACTACATGGTCCGCTCCGCCGACGAGTTGGCGGACGTGGTGCGCGAGGCCTTCGCCATCGCCCGCAGCGGTCGCCCCGGTCCCGTGATGATCGACATCACCAAGAATGCAACCGCCGAGAAGGCGGAGTTCGAAACCCTGCCCCGCGAGCTGCATCATACGCAGGGCCGCCTGAAGCGCCTGCTCGAGCGCCGTGCGAACGAGTCCGATCTGAAGCCTGCAGAACCCGTGATGGAAGACATCGAGACTGCGGTCCGGATGATCAAGGAAGCAAAGCGCCCCATGATCATCTGCGGTGGCGGTGTCGTGCGCGGTCGCGCGGATAAGGAATTCAAGGAGTTCGCCGAGCTGGTGGACGCCCCGGTCGCCATCACCCTCATGGGTGCCGGCGGTTTCCGCGGCAGGAACCCGCTTACCACCGGCATGATCGGCATGCATGGCAGCCAGGCGTCCAACCATGCAGTCGACGGCTGCGACCTGCTCATCGCCGTTGGTTGCCGTTTCTCCGACCGTGTGGCGCTCAACCCCGCTACTTTCGCCGCACAGGCGAAGATCATCCAGATCGATATCGACCGTTCCGAAATCAACAAGAACGTCATCGTCGACCATCATGTGATCGGCGATGCCGGCCAGGTGCTGGCGCTTCTGGTCGAGCGCTTGGAGCAGATGGACCATGCCGACTGGAAGGAAGAGGTATTCAAGTATCCCACTGAGACCGAATACCCCGAATCGGACAAGGCGCTCACTCCCAGCCAGATCACCGAGTCCATCGCGCGCATCTGCCCGCAGGACACCATGGTGGCAACCGATGTCGGCCAGCATCAGATGTGGGTGGCGCAGCATTTCCATTACGATTATCCTGGACAGCTCATCACCTCGGGCGGCTTCGGTACCATGGGCTTCGGCCTGGGTGCGGCGATTGGCGCGAAGGTGGGCAATCCCGACAAGACGGTCGTGCATATCACTGGCGACGGTTGCTTCCGCATGAACGGAAACGAGCTCGCCGTGGTACAGGCGTATGATATCCCCGTCATCACCATCATCTTCAACAACAGCGTTCTGGGCATGGTGCGCCAGTGGCAGACGCTTATCTACCACGAGCGCTATAGCCAGACCACCCTGGACCGTTCCCCTGATTTCGTGAAGTACGCAGAGGCTTTCGGTTTGAAGGGCCGCCGCTGCACCAATCAGGCGGAATTCGAAGAAGCGCTGCATGAGGCGCTGGAATGCGGGCATGGCTACGTCATCGATTGCGCGATCGATACCGATGAGAAGGTCAGGCCCATGGTTGCCGGCGGCAACGACATCACGTCGTTCCTGTTGTGCTAAGGAGGCGATTCCAATGGCAGAAGAAGCAAGGCGGCATTCCCTGTCCGTCCTGGTCGACAACGAATCAGGCGTGCTCTCCCAGGTATCGCGCATGTTCTCCCGCAAGGGCTACAACATCGAATCCCTGGCAGTAGGCACCACCGACGACCCCACCGTCAGCCGCATGACCATCGAGGTCGTTGCGGATGACAGGCATATCGAGCTGCTCTCGAATCAGCTGAGCAAGCTGATCTTCGTGCACTCGGTGAAGATCCTGAGCCCCGAAAAGTCCATCCGCCGCGAGCTTGTGCTGCTCAAGGTAAGGGCGGACAGGCCGGAAGTGTGCGACAGGGTCATCCAGATTGCGAATATTTTCCGCGCGAGCATCATCGATGTCTCGCAGACCTCGCTCACCCTCGCCATCATCGGCGAGGAAAGCAAGACCGATGCCATCGTGGAACTGGTGAAGGACTTCGGGGTCCTGGAACTGGTCCGCACGGGCATGGTTGCCATCGAGCGCGGCATGAATACGATTACGGAAGCCACGAAAGAGAAAGGCGAATTCGACTATGGCAAAAATGTACTATGAGAATGACTGCGATCTCGCAGCCCTGGACGGCAAGAAGGTCGCCATCATCGGTTATGGCTCCCAGGGCCATGCCCATGCAATGAACCTGAAGGACTCCGGCGTCGATGTTGTCGTCGGCCTGCGTGCAGGTTCCAAGAACATCGCTGCTGCCGAAGCAGCCGGCCTTGCGGTCATGACCGTCGAAGAGGCAACCAAGGCCGCCGACATCGTCATGATCCTGATCAACGACGAGGTCGTTCCCGCCGTGTTCCGCGAGAGCATTCTCCCCAACCTGGAGCCCGGTAACGCCGTTGCCTTCGCCCATGGCTTCAATGTCCGTTACAAGCTGATCCAGGTTCCCGAAGGCGTCGACCTGTTCATGGCAGCCCCCAAGGGCCCCGGCCATACCGTCCGCTCCCAGTACGTAGCAGGCAAGGGCGTTCCCTGCCTGGTCGCATTCGAGCAGGACGCAACCGGTAACTGCAGGGATATCGCCCTGGCATACATCGCCGGTATCGGCGGCGCCCGTGCGGGCATCATGGAAACCACCATGTACGAAGAGACCGAAACCGACCTGTTCGGCGAGCAGGCAGTCCTGTGCGGCGGCGTCGTCGACCTGATGCGCTGCGGCTTCGAGGTTCTGGTCGAGGCAGGCTATCAGCCCGAGAACGCATACTTCGAGTGCATTCATGAGATGAAGCTCATCATCGACCTGGTCATCAAGGGCGGCATCGGTGCCATGAACTACTCCATTTCCGATACTGCGGAATTCGGCGAGTACGTATCCGGCCCCCGCGTCATCCCTCACGAGGAAACCAAGGCTCGCATGCGCGAGGTCCTGTCCGACATCCAGGACGGCACCTTCGCAGGCCGCTGGATTGCCGAGAACAAGAATGGCCGTACCTTCTTCAACTCCAAGCGCGACCGTCTTGCCAAGCATCAGATGGAAATCGTCGGAGCCGAGCTGCGTGAGAACATGCTGTGGAAGAACGACACCGACCTGGACAACGCTTCCAACTAGTCGAACGCACTGAAAAGGTTATCGTGCAGGGGCAGGCTTCCGCGTAGGCTTCGCCCCTGCTTTTCTTGATGCGGCTTTGCACTGACGGGCCGCTTTTGCACAGAGAGAAACTGATCGGAGGTTTTCCGCCAATGAAATCGGATAACGCCAAGAAGGGCATCGGCCGCGCGCCTAATCGCAGCCTCATGTATGCCCTGGGTCTGACCGAAGAAGAGATGTCGCGCCCCCTGATCGGCGTGGTGTGCTCGTACAACGAGATCGTTCCCGGCCATATGGACCTGGACAAGATCGCCGAGGCAGTCAAGGCAGGCGTGCGTGCTGCTGGCGGCACGCCCATCGAGTTCCCTGCTATCGCCGTATGCGACGGCATCGCCATGGGCCATATCGGCATGAAGTATTCCCTGGTTACCCGCGACCTGATTGCCGACTCCACCGAAGCCATGGCAGTCGCGCATCAGTTCGACGGCTTGGTCATGATTCCTAATTGCGACAAGAACGTACCCGGCCTGCTCATGGCAGCGGCCCGAGTGAACGTTCCCACCATCTTCGTATCCGGCGGCCCCATGCTGGCCGGCCGTCTGCGCAATGGCGAGCGCACCTGCCTGTCCCATATGTTCGAGGCAGTGGGCTCGTTCTACGCGGGTACCCTGGACGAAGACGGCGTGCGCGAGTACGAAGAGCACGCCTGCCCGTCTTGCGGCTCCTGCTCCGGCATGTATACCGCCAATTCTATGAACTGCCTGACCGAGGCGATCGGTATGGGCCTGCCTGGCAACGGCACTATTCCTGCACCGCTTTCCGCACGTCGTCGTCTGGCGAAGGAAGCGGGCTTCAAGATCATGGAACTGGTGGAAAAGGACATCCGTCCCTCGCAGATCCTCACCCCGGCTGCCTTCCGCAATGCCGAAACCATGGACATGGCGCTGGGATGTTCCACCAACACCATGCTGCATCTGCCTGCAATCGCGCATGAGGCCGGCGTGGAAATCGATCTCAATCGTGTGAACCAGATCTCCCAGAACACGCCCAACCTGTGCCATCTGGCTCCTGCGGGCAATACCTACATGGAAGACCTGGACCGTGCGGGCGGCGTCTATGCGGTCATGACCGAGCTCGCCAAGCGTGACCTGCTCGACCTGGATGTGATGACCGTCACTGGCAAGACCATGCGCGAGAACCTGGAGGGCGTGCGCAACCTGGATCCCCAGACCATCCGTCCTATCGATGATCCGTACATGGAAGAGGGCGGCATCGCGGTGCTGTACGGCAACCTGGCGAAAGATGGCTGCGTCGTGAAACAGAGCGCGGTCGATCCCGCGATGCTCAAGCACAGCGGTCCTGCGCGTGTCTTTGATTCTGAAGAGGAGGCAATCGAGGCAATTTATGCCAAGCAGATCAATCCTGGCGATGTGGTGGTTATTCGCTACGAAGGCCCCAAGGGTGGTCCTGGAATGCGCGAGATGCTCAATCCCACATCTGCTATCGCTGGCATGGGCTTGGGCGTCGAAGTGGCCTTGGTCACCGACGGCCGTTTCAGCGGCGCAACCCGTGGTGCGGCCATCGGACATGTCAGCCCCGAGGCTGCTGCCGGCGGTGTGATCGGCCTGGTGGAAGAAGGCGACATCATCACCGTCGATATACCCAACCGTGCCATCACGCTCGAGGTGTCCGATGACGAGTTGGCACGTCGTCGCGAGGATTGGGTTTGCCCCGAACCGAAGGTGAAGACCGGCTACCTGGCGCGTTACGCCAAGTTGGTTTCCTCCGCTGACAAGGGTGCGATCCTGCAGGCGTAGGACCTAAATAGCATGAAGACGCACAGAGGCGGCAGCCATTCGGCTACCGCCTCTGTCTGCCAATCGCATTGAAATGAGCGCGAGAGTTCGAATCTGGTGGGTGTTTGGATTGGTGATGCAAAAATCAAGCATTATTCGAAATATGGATGAAGCTGTAGGATAATGAAGACGAGCACCTTTTGATTATGGGGCGTAATGTTCCTGGGTTGGCTTATATTGCATGTTGGCCATGTTGGGAAGGCAATCAATAAGCTCGTAATAAGCGGTAATAAACGAATCGTTAGGGGATACATTGGCAAAAATCACACCCACCGAACGAAAGATTCTGATTTCTCTTTCTGCAGACTATGCTGGCATTCCCGTGAAAGAGATGCGTTCTTTAGTTAAGAATGCGAACGATTTGGGATTATCTACTCTAACCTTTGTCAAAAAAGAGGGTTGGACGATGACCGATGAAGAGCTTTCTGCCCTTGCCAGCAGGAAGAAAGCGGGAGCTTCGAAAAAGAAGGTTGACGCTTCTGATGCTCGCGACGCCCTAATCGCGTCTGCCGCTGAGAAAGCGGGAATGGCGGTTGAGGAGATGAAGGCGCTTGTTTCCAAGGCGAATGGTCTCGGACTCTCCGCAAAAACCTTCGTGAAGAATGAAGGTTGGAAAATGAGCCAGGAAGAGCTTTCTTCCTTGGTCGAGATATTGCGCGAAAAGAATCGTGCGCAAAAGCTCGAGAAGAGCCTTCACGTAGCTGCTGCTGATCTGTCTTCTTTGGTTGTGAAGGCGGCAAATCGTTTCCGTATAGGAAAAGAGGATCTTGCTGAGATTCTTAAGGACCTGATTGCCGATCAGGAGAAGAACAAGATTGCAATCACCGATCCTCGCTTTCTGACCCGCGCATTAGGGGCGTATAGGAATGCCAAGAAACAGAAAAACGGTTTTGTTCCCTTTAAGAGGATTAAAGAAAACGAGGAGCTGAATTATCTCATTGCGAAATTCGCTTCCGTCATGGAAATATCTCAGCAGAAGTTGCTTTACGTCGGGAATGCTTTGATGGGCGGGAATATCAACATAAAGAATCCTATTGCGCTTTCCAAGGCGGTTGCAGCCGCATTCAAGGATGCCGAAGTAGCTGTTCTCGATGAAATCGATGATACCCCCTTTAATCAGGGCCCTTGCTATCGCAGCGCAGGAGCTCCTGGCTGGACCAAAGAGCAGTATCTGGCACGTGTGGTGGAAGTTGAAAAGCTGGGAATTAGCCAGCAACGCTTCGATAAGATTGAAGGCTGGGACTTTACCGATGACGAGCTGCTCGAGTTCGAATCTCTAAGTAAGCAGATGACCCAGCGATGGGCTGCGACCAAAGATTGGTGTGTCAACGTTGTTCGGGAAAAAACCGGATGGAATCGAGATCAGGCCGTGGCGAAGATGGAAGAAGCTCGCCGCAAAGGCTATCCGTACAGTGCATTCTTGTCCTGCGCACTCTGGAAGCTCTCCGATGAGGCGTTTGCTGCGATTCCTAAGCGTCGTCCCAAACCGACTTCCGATACTCTGATTACTGATGAAGAGTTGGAAGAAATCATTGCCGATATTTGCAAGACCATGGGATGGACTCGTGGCCAGTACAGGCTCGATTTCATGAGGAAGCGCGTGAAATTCGGTACTTCTCCTCGCGATTACAGCGCAATGAGGCTGTATGAGAAGACTGATGAAGAAATCTCAAAGTTTGCGACCTTCGACCATATGTGCAAGATGCGCCTGCGCTATTGCGATTACATGGGAGACAGGAAATACTTCACTCGAAAGACTCAGTTTGATGCTGCGTTTGAACCCTTCTTGAAGCGCCGTTGGTTCACTAATGTCGATTTGACTTTCGATCAGTTTGTCGAGAACGTCAAGGGTTTGGATGTAGTCTTCTATAAGCCCTCCGATGGTGCTTGCGGTCGAGGCGTGTGCAAATTGCCCGTTGAAACCGATGAGCAGCGTCGTGCTGCGTTCGAGCATGTTTCTTCCGCTCCCGTTGGTGTTATCGAGCAGGAATTGATTCAGCATCCGAGTATTTCTGCAATCTGGAACGGTTGTGTCAATACGCTTCGAATTATGACTTTGGTTAAAGATGGCGAGGTTCATCTGCTTGCCGGTATTCTTCGTGTTGGTTGCGAAGGAGTCATTGACAATATCGCCCATGGTGGAGTGGGTTCGAGTATCGATATGGAAACCGGTATCTGCTCGACTTATCCTGTCGACCAGTGGGGTCATTTGTTCGAGGTCCATCCTATTACCAAGGCTCCGATGAAGGATTTCCAAATTCCCAACTGGGATAAGGTGGTTTCTTTGGTAAAGGAAGCTGCGATGGTGAAGCCTGATATGGCATACGTTGGTTGGGATGTTACTGTTACTGCAGATGGTGAGCCTGCGATTATCGAAGGAAATACAGACCCGGCAATCTGGATTATCCAAATTCCATGGGCTGTATCCGAAAATGTTGGAATGGAGAACATTTTCGGCCCTCTTGTTTATGACTTTGATCTAGAGGATTAATTCCATTCATAATCAACGCTAAAGAGGCACATGAAATAGGGAACTGCCGTTTTGCGGTTCCCTATTTGTATCTCAAGAAGAACGGATGCTTTGCGGACATTGCCAGACCCTGCCTTCCATCAGCCCTTTCTTCGTAATCTGTAATCTTTCCGTTGTCCGCTCCTAGACTCTTGATTCCTATAATGGAAAGACGTGTTTTCGGGAAGGGATAAGGCGATGATCGAACTCAAGGACATCCGCAAGTCGTATAAGGTTGCTGACTTCCAGCAGACTGCGCTCGATGGGGTGTCGCTTGCGTTCCGCGACAGCGAGTTCGTCGCGGTGCTGGGCCCCAGCGGTTCCGGCAAGACCACCCTGCTCAATATTCTGGGCGGTTTGGACCATGCCGACTCCGGCGACATCGTGATAAATGGTGTCTCTACCAGCCGGTACAAGGACGCTGATTGGGACACCTACCGCAATCATCGTATCGGCTTCATCTTCCAAAGTTACAACCTCATTCCGCATCAGACCATCCTTGCCAATGTGGAGTTGGCGCTCACGCTGTCTGGAGTAGATTCAGAAGAACGCAAGGAGCGCGCTACCCGGGCGCTCGAGTGCGTCGGTTTGGGCGAGCATGTCGACAAGAAGCCCAATCAGCTTTCCGGCGGTCAGATGCAGCGCGTCGCAATCGCCCGTGCGCTTATCAACGACCCCGATATCGTGCTTGCCGACGAACCTACCGGTGCCTTGGATACGGAAACCGGCATCCAGGTGATGGACCTTCTTTCCGAAATCGCCCAGGACCGTCTGGTCATCATGGTCACTCATAACCCGGAACTCGCCGAGCGCTACGCAAGCCGCATCGTCCGTTTGGCAGACGGACGCATCACCGACGACTCTGCGCCCCTTTCTGCCTCGGAAGGCGCGCAGCTTGCCGAGTGGGAAGGCGATGGGGAGGACGGGGCCGAAGAGGGTGCCGATCCTTCGGTACATGCGTATTCCGACGAGGAAGTGCAGGCGGAGCTGGATCGCGATGCCGCGAAGGGCAGGAAAAAGCATTCTTCCATGTCCTTCATGACGGCGCTTTCCCTTTCTTTTAACAACCTGATGACCAAGAAGGGCCGTACCTTCCTAACCGCATTCGCCGGTTCTATCGGCATCATCGGTATCGCTGCGATCCTGGCGCTTTCCAATGGTGTGAGCAACTACATCGACAAGACCGAAAGCGAGGCCATGTCGTCGTTCCCCCTTACCATCTCCAAGTCGAGCTTCGACATGACCAAACTCATGACGATGCAGATGAGCGAAACCGACGAGTCTCAGGATCCTTCCGGCAAAGGAAATATCAAGCAGGTCTCGGTTATGACCGATATGTTCGCAGAAGTGAAGAACAACGATCTTTCAGCATTCAAGGACTATATTGAAAACGATGGATCCGACTTGAAGGATTACACGAGTGCGATTCAGTATTATTACGATATCGACCCTCTGATCTACAGTTCCGATACTTTCGAAGGAATCCATCAGCTGTCCCCTTCCAACCTGGACAGCATGCTCATGCCCGGTGCTGCACAATCATCGTTTTCGGTGGGTTCTGCCAGCACAAGCGTTTTCCAGCAGATGATCGACGACGAAGACCTTATCCGCAGTCAGGTGGATGTGGTGGCAGGCGAGTGGCCCGATTCCTACGACGAGGCCCTGCTTGTCCTTTCCAGTGGGGGCGTGCTGACCGATTACACTCTCTATGGTTTGGATGTGTACGATTTCACGGCGCTCGAGCCCATGTTCCGCGATGTGCTGGAAGGCAAGGAGGTCCAGCTTTCCGGCGAGCATATTGATTTCTCCTATGAGGATGCCCTGGGCATGACCTTCCGTGTCCTGTCTCCCAGCGAAACCTATCAGAAGAATGAAGGGCAGGGTTCCTGGACGGATATGTCCGACGACTCAGAATTCATGAAGGACCGCATTGCGAATGGCGTCGAATTGAAGATCGTGGGCGTGGTGCAGCCGAAGGAAGGCTCGGACATGACCCTGCTATCCGAAGGCGTCGCTTACAAGGGCGACCTGGTGCGTCATCTGAGCAATCAGGCTGAGCAGTCCCAGATCGTCCAGGAGCAGATGGCAGACCCTGAAAGGGATGTCTTCACCGGTAAGACTTTCGAGGAATTGGAAAGCGAAGAAGGCAGCGCCTTCGATATGGAGAACGTCTTTTCCGTAGATGAGGCTGCTCTGGCGGGTGCCTTCAGCTTCGATTCCAGAGCCCTTGAAGGGGTGGGTGCCGGATTCGATGCCAGCTCAATCGACATGAGCGGCATGGGCTCCATCGATACGAGCAATCTTGAAGTGGATACCGGTGCGGTTTCATCCATGTTCAGCAATGAGGCTCTGCAGCAGATTATCGCCGGTGCGCCCCAGTTCACCTTGGATGGATCGGGCACGGCGGGCGAAGGCGGTCTTACTGAAGAACAGCAGCAGGCTATCGCCGATGCAAACGCCCAGCTAGCAGGTGGCTTCTCTGCTTACCTGGCGAGCTTGGACCCCAGCATCCTGATGGACCCCAATACCGATTTCAATGCGCTGTACCAGGACTATATGGCAAGCGGCGGCCAGGCGATTGTCGACCAGTTGGGCGAGGATCTGCAGGCGGGAACCCAGGCGATGGTCGAAGCTGCCATGCAGAATTACCTGACCAACCAGTTCGCCCCGTATCTTTCCGCATCGTTGAGCGCGATGATGGAGCAGGCGGCGGGTGTTATGGCCAATCAGATGGCAGAGGCGATGACCACCCAGCTTGCGGCGATGACCGATTCTTTGGGATCCACCTTGCAAAGCGCTATTTCCGGCCAGCTCCAGAGCAGCATGGAAGGTCTTTCCAGTGCCATGAGCAGCGGCTTCAGCTTCGATGCCGATGCGTTTGCCAATGCGATCCAATTCAATATGACCGAAGAGGACCTGGCTTCTCTTATCACCAACTACATGAACGCCGAAGAGCTCACGTATGAGAAGAACCTTTCCAAGCTGGGTTATGCCGATGAGGCGAATCCCTCTTCCATTGCCCTGTATCCTACCGACTTCGTCGCGAAGGATAAGGCGGCGGAATGCATCGATGATTACAACGCCAAGGCGGAGGAAGCGGGCGAGAAGGAGCGCACTATCGAGTATTCCGACATTGCCGGTGTGCTTATGAGCTCGGTCAACAACATCGTGGACATGATAAGCATGGTCCTTATCGCTTTCGTGAGTATTTCTTTGGTGGTCTCCTCCATTATGATCGGCATCATCACCTATATTTCCGTACTCGAGCGCAAGAAGGAGATCGGTATCCTGCGTGCGATGGGTGCCTCGAAGGGCAACATCGCTAACGTATTCAACGCGGAAACAATCATCGAGGGCTTGATGGCGGGTGTGTTCGCCATTGCTGTGGTGATGCTGGTATCGCTTCCCGTGAATGCGATCGTGGCGAATGCACTCGGTGTGCAGGGAATCTTGGCTCTTCCCTGGAGTAGCGCGATCATCCTCGTCTGCATCAGCGTGGTGCTTACTTTCGTAGCGGGCCTGATCCCGTCCACGGCGGCATCTCGCCGAGACCCGGTGGAGGCTCTGCGCAGCGAATAGTGTACGGCTTCTTTCGGTATGCTGCATTCCTGGAGCGCGATTCGGCAGGGTGATGTTTCTAGGAGGTGCATTTCCATACAGCGAAGGCTTTCGTGGAAATGGACGTTTTGCGCCCTTGTTCTGGCGGCTATTACGGCATTCGCCGTCGCCGCCCCTTCTGCTTGGGCTTCCGGTTCGAAGCCGGGGCAAGGAAGGGGAAGGCTCCGATAGGGTTGTCGGGGTGGTTGCATCGGTTTTTGGCACTGTTGAAAGAGGCTGCGGGGAAGTGTTCGATTGCGTGTATTACATCGCTTACGGAAGCAACTTGAATATCGACCAGATGGACGAGCGCTGTCCCGGAGCGCAGCCGGTCTGTACGGCGAAACTCGAAGATTATGAGCTGGTCTTCCGCAGATCCATGACGGGTTGTTTCCTTTCGGTCGACCCCAAGCAGGGTTCGAGCGTGGATGTAGTGGTATGGAAGATCACCCGGGAAGACGAAAAGGAGCTCGACCGCAGGGAAGGTTATCCCCGGTGCTATCAGAAGAAGGACCAGGAGGTTGTGCTGAAGGGCGAAGGCGAGGGCAAGACCATGACGGGCGTGATGTACTACCTTCCCCAGGATCGTCAGATGGGTCCTTGCTCGGAAGAGTACTTGAACCGCGTCCTTGCGGGATACGAGCATTTCGGCTTCGACCCGGCGCTGCTGTACGAGGCATATGACCGCGCCTGCGCGGCGGTGTGATATCGGATAGGTATGACGAAGGGGGGCCGTTTGGCCCCCCTTCGAGGTATTCTTCTCGGTTCCGGTACGAGCGGCTGATACATCAACCGCTTGCGGGATTTACGCTTCGGGCTTCTTGTCCAGGGCCTCGATCAGGGTGATTTCGAAGTTCAGGTCCTTGCCCGCCATTTCGTTGTTCAGGTCGAATTTGATGACATCTTCGGCGATTTCCGCGATGCGTGCGGGGATGGGGGTGCCGTTTGCGTCCTGCAGGTACAGGGTCTGCCCCACGGAAAGCCAGTCGACATTGGGAACCTGGCCCTTTGGGATGTTCACGATCAGGTTCTCGTCGCGCTCGCCGTAAGCTTCGGCGCAGGGGATGTGCACCTTCTTGGTCTCTCCGACTTCCATTTCGCGAACCGCACGGTCGAAGCCGGGGATCATCTGGCCTGCCATGCAGATGAATTCCAGGGGAGTGCCGCCGTGCGCCTCGGTGGAGTCGAAAACCTCGCCGTTATCGAAGGTGCCAACGTAGCTGACCCTTACGAACTTTCCTTCGTTGTTCATTGCATTCCTTTCTTAAGGCCCTGGCTTAGGGCCGTTTATGCAGCTTTATGAAGTCTAGAGCAAAACCCGCTGCACCAGGCGAGATTCTCCGATTTCCCATTCGTCTTACAGCCCTGCGAAGCGTGCCGGCAGATCGCGCACGGAGTGCAGGGTGATCTGGAAGTTCAGACCCTGGGCGACAGATCCGTGGTTCGCGTCGAAGAGGGCTTCTTCTTCGTCTAGGGAAACGAGCCGTGCAGGGTATTCGGTTCCATTTTCGTCCTGCAGGTGCACGATATCCCCCGGCTTCAGCCGGCTCGCATTGGGCAGCTTTTCTCGTCCAACCGAAAACAATCGTTTTTCGGTCCATTCCTGGAAAGCGTCTTCGGGGGAAACGCGCACGCTTGCGGTTTGTCCTGTTTCCATATGCTTGACCGTATCGATGAATTCGGGGAGCATCATGCCATCGATGCAGGGAAAGGTGATGGGTGCATCGGGGGTCGCCTGGGCGAACAGCCAGCCGTCATCCAGCTTGGCTGTGTAGCTGACCGTCACCAGTTTCCCGCTGTTATCGTGCATGGTCCCTCCTCCGTTTTGGGCTTTCTTCGTCGGACGAGCTGCGTTCCGCTGTATATGTTTGATGGCGTTTCGCCCATGCTAGCCTATGATGTGCCAAAATTTGCCTTTGATTCTTGAAGAGGGAAGCCCGCCCGTTTGCGTCCCGCCATCTCAGCTGGGGTCCTGATTGCCTTTCGGGCGCATCGAATCAAAAAGAAGGTGAATATGTTCATTAACAAGCGTACCGCCTTGCTGCTGGTTGCGGATGTTGCGGCGACGTATCTTGCCTACTTCCTGTCCTCGCTGCTCACTAACGTGCTCGACGAGGTTTTCACTTCGCATGAGATCTATTTCGTCATCGGTGTGTTGGCCCTGATAAACATCATGGTCCTGGCGTTGTTCCGCCTGTATAACAACCTGTGGGAATACGCCTCCATCGATGAGGCGGTGCAGATCATGCTCGCCCTCATGCTTTCCACCCTGGGAGGTGCGGTGGTACTGTGGGCGATCGGCGACAGGCTTCCCATCAGGGTATCCTTCGCGGCATGGCTGATGCTCACCCTGTTCTGCGGTGGCGTGCGCGCGCTCTTCCGCGTCATGCCCCTTCAGATGCGCAAGTTCGCGGCCCCTGTTGCCAACCAGCCGCGTCCCCGTTCCCTTATCGTGGGCGCAGGTGAGACAGGCTCGCTGGTGATCAACCGCATGCTTTCGAAAGACCCCCTCATGCCCGGTATTCCCCTGCTCGCAGTCGATGACAACCGCGAGAAGCGCGGGCAGCGCATCCATGGCATCAAGGTGGAGGGTACCAGCGCGGATATAGAGAAGCTGGTGGAAGCCTATGGTATCGAGCAGATCGTCGTTGCCATCCCGTCGGCGACCTTGAACGACCGCAAGCGCATCTACGATATCTGCACCCGCACCGATTGCAAGCTGCGCACCCTGCCCAATGTGCGCGAGTTGCGTGTTGACGAATTGGACGATGTGGCCTTGCGCGATGTCGATGTCGCCGATCTTTTAGGACGCGATGAGGTGATGCTGAACACGCGCTCCGTTTCCGGCTACATCACGGGAAAGACCGTTCTTGTCACAGGCGGCGGCGGTTCTATCGGCTCCGAGCTTTGCAGGCAGGTTTGCACCGTCGCTCCCGAGCGTGTGGTCATCTTCGACATCTATGAAAACGACGCCTATATGCTTCGGAACGAATTGCTATCCGAGTATTTCGACATCGACGTCGTCATCGAGATCGGCAGCGTATGCGACGAATCCAGGCTGCGCGATGTCTTTCAGAAACACCATCCCAGCGTCGTCTTCCATGCCGCGGCCCACAAGCATGTGCCGCTCATGGAAGCCTGCCCGCGCGAGGCACTTCACAATAATGTCTTCGGCACCCTCAACACCGTTCGTATTGCCGACGAATTCGGCGTGAAGCGCTTCATCTTCATCTCCACCGACAAGGCGGTCAACCCTACCAGCGTGATGGGTGCGACCAAGCGCATGGGCGAGATGGTGATGCAGTACTACGCGGCGCACAGCCAAACGGTGTTCTCCGCGGTGCGCTTCGGCAATGTGCTGGGAAGCAACGGCAGCGTAATCCCCTTGTTCAAGCGCCAAATCGCGGCGGGCGGGCCCGTTACCGTGACGCATCCCGACATCGAGCGCTTCTTCATGACTATCCCCGAGGCGGCGCGCCTGGTCATCCAGGCGGGCGGCATGGCGAAGGGCGGCGAGATCTTCATCCTCGACATGGGCGAGCCGGTGAAGATCGTCGATCTTGCGAAGGGCTTGATCCAGCTTTCCGGTTTGACTCCGGACCAGGATATCAAGATCGTGTTCACGGGCCTTCGCGAAGGGGAAAAGCTCTACGAGGAGCTCCTTATGAGCGAGGAGACCACGGTCCCCACGCACCATCGATCCATCATGATCTCGAAGGGCAGGGAAGTGAGCTACGAGAACATAGAATCGAAGCTTACGGAGCTGCGGGGGGCGCTTCAAGGCACCGACGAGCAGGCGATCCGCATGCTCGAGGAAGCCGTCCCGACCTACCGTCACACACCAAATTGCTAATCGGCCCTGCGGGCTGCGTTGGCTTCGAGGGGACCGTCCGGAGTGGATTCCGGACGGTCCTTTCTTGCTCTCGGACGCTTTTTATCGAGAAAACCTGTATTCCGTTTACTATCGTTCAATAAAGTGGTAGGTTTCAAACTGCATAAAATGCAAAAAAGATTCGTAAAAATGAATATTTTGTCAAAGGAGGTTAAATGGGCTATCGAGTTGGTGTGGTTGGTGCTGCGGGTTTCGCCGGTGTGGAACTCGTTCGCCGCATCATCGAGCACCCTTCCTTCGAGCTGTCCGTTATCACCAGCGATGCCGATGCCGGCACCCCGCTTGCGGACATGTATCCCGCTTTCGCGGGAATCAGCGATCTTCGCTTTTCCAAGCACAGCACCCCTGAACTGAAGGAGTGCGACCTCGCATTCCTGGCGGTGCCCCACACTGCGGCGCTCGCCCAGGTTCCCGCCCTTCTGGCGGCGGGTGTGACGGTGGTGGACCTTTCCGCCGATTACCGCCTGAAGGATCCTGCGGTGTATGAGCAGTGGTACGGGACCGTGCATACTTCCCCCGGGCTTTTGGAAACCTGCGCCTTCGGCTTGCCCGAGATCACGCGCGACGAGCTCGACCGCGTTGCAGCCGACCATGCGCGCGGCGAAGCGGTTCTGGTTGCCTGCGCGGGTTGCTACCCCACGGCAACATCCCTTGCCGCCTTCCCTGCGGTGAACGCGGGCATGGTTGCGGGCACGGTGAATGTGCAGGCGATTTCCGGCGTGACCGGCGCCGGCAAGAAGCCCGGTCCCCGCACCCATTTCTGCAACGCGAACGAGAATGCCGAGGCGTACGGCGTCTGCAAGCATCGCCATACCCCCGAAATCGAGCAGATCCTGGGCCTTCCCGGCAGGGTGCTGTTCATCCCGCACCTGGTGCCCATGAACCGCGGACTGCTTTCCACCGTCACCATGCAGCTGACCGATGAGGCGGCGGATGGTTTCGATTTGGAAGAAACCCATGCCCTGTATCGGGACTTCTACGCGTCGAGCCCCTTCGTTACGGTGCTGCCCTTGGGACAGATGCCCAAGACGGCAAGCGTTGCCGGGTCCAATCGCGCCCAGGTGGGCCTTGCGTATCATCCCGTCACGCGAACCCTGGTTGCGGTCGGTGCGATAGACAACCTGGGCAAGGGTGCCGCCGATCAAGCGGTCCAGTGCGCCAACATCGTCTTCGGCTTGCCTGAAGATCAGGGCCTGGCAAGCATGGCCCTTCCCATCTAATCGAAAGGATCCCCAATGGCGAATAAGAGAATCGAACCCTTGCGCCTATCCCAGGCAATCGGGCCCGAAGTTCCCCAGGGAATAGAGCTTGACTTCATCGAAGATGGTGCGATTACCTGTGCGAAGGGCTTTACCGCTGGCGGAATCCATGCGGGCTTCCGCAAGGATCCGCGCAGGCTCGACATGGCCCTGGTTGTGGCAGACGAGCTATGCGCAGCGGCGGGCGTGTTCACCACCAACGTGTTCTGCGCCGCTCCCGTTATCGTCAGCCGCGAGCATCTGAACGGCACTGGCGCGGGAACCGCTCGTGCAATCGTGGTGAATTCCGGCATCGCAAATGCAGCGACGGGCGATACCGGCCTTGCAAAGGCGAGGGAAACCGCCGATATCGTTGCGGGTTTCGTGGGCTGCGCTGCCGAAGACGTGCTGGTTGCTTCCACCGGGGTCATCGGGCAGCAGCTGGACACCAAGCCCTTCGAAAGCGGGGTCCCGGCGCTTCTGGAGGGCATTTCCGATACGGCGCAGGCCGGCCACGATGCGGCGCGTGCGATTATGACCACTGACACGGTTCCCAAGGAATGCGCCGTTTCCTATGTCAGCGCCGATCCTGCTTTGGATGGGGCGATCATCACCGTAGGCGGCATGGTGAAGGGTTCGGGCATGATCATGCCCAATATGGCGACTATGATCTCGGTCGTCACTACCGATGCTCCCGTCGATTCGGAGCTCTTGCATGAAATCCTGCTTTCCTGCGCGAAGAAGAGCTTCAACAAGGTGACTGTCGACTCCGATACCTCGACCAATGATACCTGCTTCATGATGGCAAGCGGTAAGGCATGTCCTAGTGCCCGAATCGAACGCGGAAGCCGGGCGCATCGAGAGCTCGAAGCCGCAGTGATGGCGGTTTGCACCGATCTTGCCCGCAAGATCGCGACCGACGGCGAAGGTGCGACGAAACTCGTCACGGTGAACGTTGCGGGTGCGGCTTCCGATGCAGATGCCGACCTGGCTGCACGTGCCATTGCGAATTCGCCTTTGGTGAAAACGGCCATCTTCGGCCATGACTGCAACTGGGGACGCATCGCGGCGGCTGCAGGCAAGTCCGGGGCCCGTTTCCAGCAGACCGATTGCTCCATCGACATCATGGGCATGCCGGTTTGCCGCAAGGGCCTGAATGTGGATTTCGATGAAGACGAGGCGCTGCGCCGCTTCGAGGACCCCGAAATCGTCATCGATGTCCAGCTTGGAGCAGGCGATGCGGCAACGACCGTGTGGACCTGCGACTTCACCCATGAATACGTAACCATCAATGGAGATTACCGATCATGAAATTTGCTAGAGATACGCGAGTAGAAGCGGAAACCTATAAGGCAGCCAAGGTTCTGGCCGAGGCCCTTCCTTGGATCAAGGGCGCGACCGGCAAGACGGTCGTTATCAAGTACGGCGGGTCGGCGATGGTCGATCCCGAGCTGCGCGCACAGGTGATGAGCGACATCGTCCTGCTGAAGATCGTCGGTTTGAACCCCGTCATCGTTCATGGCGGCGGCAAGGCCATCAGCGCCGGTTTCGAGCGTTCCGGTATTCCCGTCGAGTTCAAGAACGGTTTGCGCGTTACTACCGATGAGGGCATGGAAGTCTGCCGCACCATCCTGGTGGGCGAGGTGAACCAGGATCTGGTCCGTGAAATCAACGAGCACGGCAACCTTGCCGTGGGCGTTTCGGGTATCGACGGCGGTACCGTCATAGCCCAAGCGATCAGCCCCGATTTGGGCCGTGTGGGCAGGGTCACCGCGATCAATCCCAACTTCATCCAGGAAGTCATCGCTGCAGATTACATCCCCGTCATCGCAGGTATCGCGCTCGGCGAGGATGGCGGCTACTACAACATCAATGCCGATACCGTTGCGGGCGATATCGCTGCGGCAATCGGTGCGCATAAGATCATCTTCCTCACCGACGTGGACGGTTTGTATCAGGATTTCGAGGACAAGGATTCCCTGATTTCCAACATGACCATGGAAGAAGCCCAGGCGATCATCGATATCGGCGGCACTTCTTCGGGCATGATCCCCAAGCTCAAGAGCTGCATCACCGCGCTCGAAGCGGGCGTCGAACGCGCTCATATCATCAACGGCATCATGCCCCATTCGCTTCTGCTCGAGCTTCTGACCGACACCGGCGTCGGTACCGTGGTCCATCGGACCAAGGAGCTGTACTACAGCGAGAGCACCCCGATCGGCAATTTCGCGCAGAAGCTGACCGAAAACCGCTACAACCGCACTTACAGCACGCCCCACGCCAGTCATCCCAATCCCCGCGAATGGAGGTAGACCCATGTCCCTGGAAGAACAGAAGGCGCTTGAATCCGAATACGTGATGGGGACCTTCGCCCGCAAGCCCATCTGCCTGGTGGAGGGCAAGGGCATGAAGGTCGTCGACGACCAGGGGCGCGAGCTTCTGGATTTCATCGCCGGCATTGGCGTGTGCAGCTTGGGCCATTGCCATCCTGCCGTGGTGCAGGCGGTTGCCGACCAGGCCTCCAAGCTCATCCATGTGAGCAACTACTACTACATCGAGAAGAGGGGCCAGGTTGCCCGGATGCTTTCCGATTTGCTGAATTGGGGCCTGGGAGAGGGCGAGCGCTTCACCTGGCAGTCCTTCTTCTCCAACTCCGGCGCGGAATCGAACGAATGCGCGATGAAGCTCGCCCGCCTGTATGCCCGTCGTTTCGGCAATGGCGGAACCGACATCGTCACTTTGGAGCGCAGCTTCCATGGCCGAACCATGGAAACCCTTGCGGCGACCGCGCAGCCTGCGAAGCAGGAGGCATTCCAGCCCGTCCCCGGTGGCTTCCTGCATACGCCCATCAACGACCTTGCTGCCCTCAAGGCGCTTTTCGATGATCCTGCGAACAAGATTTGCGCCGTCATGGTAGAGCCCATCCAGGGCGAAAGCGGCGTCCATCCCTGCACGGCAGAATTCCTGCAGGGCGTGCAGCGCCTCTGCCGCGAGCATGGCGCCCTGGTCATTGCCGATGAGGTGCAGACCGGTATCTATCGCACCGGCAAGCCCTTCGGTTTCCAGAATTTCGGAATCGTGCCCGATATCGTTTCCATGGCCAAGGGAATCGCCTCCGGCTTCCCCACGGGTGCGTGCGCCGCGAAGAAGGAAGTCGCCTGCGCCTTCGAAGCGGGCGATCATGGAACCACCTTCGGCGGAAGCAACCTGGCCGTTGCCGCCGCCTATGCGACGCTTTCCGCTCTGGGCGAGCCCGGCACCCTCGAGCGCATCGATGCGGTAGGTGCCTACCTGCGCGATCGCCTTTGTGCCATTTCCGGCGTCGAGAACGTTCGCGGTTTCGGTTTGATGGTAGGGTGCGATGTGCCCCAGGCGGACGCGAACAAGGTCGTGCTCGATGCGCTTGCCGATGGCTTCCTGCTCAACGCAACCGGTCCCCATACCCTGCGCTTCCTGCCGCCCTTGATCTGCACCGAAGCCGAGGCCTCTGCGTTGGCGGACTATCTGGAAGGCGTTTTGGGCGCATAGGCGCAACATCGATGAGCCGAGCCCGGCTCCATTTGCCGAACTTGATAGAAAGATATACAAAAAATGCCGATTTATGTTGACTATTATGCAGTTCTGTACAAAATAAGGAATTAAATTTGCAGAAGTGCGCATAGAAGGGTACTAGCAGGAATGAAGAAGCGCGCACAGCGTCGGGATGTTATCCGCACTATCGTCCGCCAGCATCAGGTTCACACCCAGAAGGAGCTTGCAGAGCTGCTCCAAGCCCAGGGATATGACTGCACGCAAGCGACGATTTCCCGCGATATCGCCGATATCGGCCTCATGAAGACCCAGGGTGGATGCTACGTGCTGCCCGAGGATCTTCGTCTGCATCGCATGGTCTCAGAATTGGTGGAAGATATCTACGTTGCAGGCAACCTCGTGGTCGTGAAGACCTATTCCGGCGGTGCTCCCGGTGTGGCTGGCGCAATCGATATGGCGGGCCTGCTCGGATCGCTCGGCACCGTTGCCGGCGACAATACGATCATGATCGCCGCGCGCAGCCCCGAAGATGCGCTTGCGGTGCAAGAGTCGCTTAATGCCCTCCGATAACTAGATCGGTTTCCAGACAGCGGGCTGTTTCGATCAGCCCGCTGTCTGTGTTTTTGTAGCCTTTTCTGAAATCAAGCCCAGTTTGTTATAGGCTAGAACATTGACGCGAAAGAGCGTAAAACGTTTCACCACTGATGGAGGTACTATGGCTTCGCGTGCCCTGAAGCATCGACATGGAACCAAGAACAAGCGCCGTTATGTGCCGTTTCTGATCGTCCTTGCGGTCCTGGCGGTATTTGCGGTGGTTGCCTTCTCGACCGCCATGGTCTTGGGCAATTCCTGGCTCAAGGATCTTCCCGACTACGAAGACCAGTCGCAGTACACGCTTGCAAGGAAGACGCGCGTCTACGCATCGGATGGAACCACGCTGCTCGCCGAATTCTACTTGGAAGACCGCGAGCCCTTGGATTCCCTCGATGAAGTGGGCGATTATGTGACGAAGGCTACGGTCGATACCGAAGACGAGCGCTTCTACGAGCATAATGGCATCGACATCCAGGGTATCCTCCGTGCAGCGGTGAACAACATCACGGGCGGTGCCAGGGAGGGCGCATCCACCTTGACCCAGCAGTTCGTCAGGAGCACCGTGCTTGCCTCCGAAGCGGGCGACCAGACCTATAAGCGCAAGGTGCGCGAGGCGTATATCGCGCTGAAGCTCGAGGAAATCTACAGCAAGGACGAAATCCTGCTGATGTACCTGAATACAGTCAACTACGGGTCCGGTGCGTATGGAATCGAAGCTGCAGCTGAAAAGTATTTCCAGAAGTCTGCAAAGGACCTCACCCTGTCCGAGGCGGCGACTTTGGCGGGTATTCCCCAGTCTCCTACCTACAACAATCCCATCGACTATCCCGATGCGTGCCTGGAACGCCGCAACCTGGTGTTGAACCGCATGCTCTCTAACGGCGACATCACTCAGGAAGAATACGATTCGGCGGTTGCAGAACCCTTGGGCGTCAATCCCGAGCCCGCTCCCGATGACGATGGCATCCTGGCATATCCCTATTTCACCAGCTATGTCCGCCAGGTGCTGCTTGAGCAGTATTCCGAAGAGCAGGTGTTCAAGGGAGGTTTGACCGTCACGACCACGCTTGACGTCAATGCCCAGAAGGAAGCGGAGAAGGCGGTCAACGACAAGCTCGAGGGCCTTGGCGACGATGAGCTGGAAATGGCGTTGGTTGCCGTCGATCCCGATACGGGCTTCATCAAGGCGCTGGTCGGCGGACGCGACTACGAGACCGATGAGTTCAACCTTGCCACCCAGGCGACCAGGCAGCCCGGTTCCTCGTTCAAGACCTTCACGCTCGCAGCCGCCATCGAGGACGGTATCGATCCCAACTCCACGACGGTGAACTGCTCTTCCACGGTTACCATCGACAATTGGAATGTCGAGAACTACGGCAAGGCCAACTACGGCACCAAGACCATCGCAGGCGCTTTCGCGGTGTCTTCCAATACCGGTTTCGCGCGTCTGATCGACACCATCGGCACCGATAAGGTGGTCGATATGGCGAAGCGCTGCGGAATCGATACCGAGCTCGAATCGGTACCCTCTATCACGTTGGGTTCCCAGGGCGTTACCGTCCGCGAGATGGCAGAGGCGTATGCGACCATCGCTACGGGCGGCATCCATCGGGAAGCGGTTGCCATCGAAAGCGTCAAGGATAAGGACGGCAACGTGATCTTCGAGGCGAACACCGAAGGTGAGCGCGTGCTGGAAGAGGATGTGGCCAAGGCGACCGAACAGGTCATGGAAGGCGTGGTTACCGGCGGTACCGGTACTGCGGCCGCGCTGTACACCGGTCAGGAAGTCGCGGGCAAGACGGGTACCTCAGAGCAGTGGCGTGACAGCTGGTTCTGCGGTATCACCCCCCAGTATTCCGTTGCCATTTGGCTGGGTGCCCGCCAGGAAAAGACCATGCCGGAATCCTTCACGGCAACGAGCGTGTTCAGCTCCTTCGTAGGCTCTCTGCTCCAGGGTCAGCCCATCGAGCAGTTCCCCATGGAGAATGCGTTGGCGCCCCATTACAGGACGCTGACAACCGAGGAATCCGCGAAGCTCGGTGGCGGAAGCGTCACGAATCAGAACTACTATTATTACGATGCCACTACCACGACGGATGACGACGATGACGATCTTGACGACGGTACGACAACGGGCGAAGACGACCTCTATGGCAACGGCGACGATGATGGCACCGGAGAGGGCGGTAATGGCAACGGCTATGGCGATGGCGGTGATGGCGGCGACAATGGAGCCGGTGGCAACTCGACCACGACTGGCGAGATGTATTGATCGAAGGCCCTGAACCGACGGTAAGGAACGAACATGCTCAACCGAAAGATTTCACGTATCGCGGCAATGGCTCTTATCTGCTGCGCGCTGCTCCTTTCCCTCTGCGCGTGCGCCGGAACGCCCGAGGGAGACAAGGAGGCAAGCGAGAACCGCCAGTGTCTCTCCCTTCTGAGCAGCCGGGTCGGCGATCTCCAGGACGTCATGGACGAGTTCGAAGCGGCGGCGTCCGAACAGAATATCGTCGCCATGAAGACCCAGCTCGGCAATGCCCAGGGAATCTTGGACCAGATCAGGGAACAGGATGCAACCGATGCCCTGACCGATGTCAAAGACGCCTACGTCTCCGCGCTCGATGAGCTCGATCAGGCGATGAGCACCTATGTCGACGTGTACGAAAAGGTCCAGAATGGCGAAATGACCGCCGAGGATGCCCAGGCTGAAATCGAGGGCATCCAGCAAAGCTACAATGATGCGGTGGACAAGCTCGAAAAGGCCGATGAGGCGGTAAAGAAGCTTGCCGGATAGGCGATACCAGTAAAGGCAAAAACCACAATGAAGAACAACAGCATCGAGCTTCTGGCTCCTGCCGGCAATGAGGCGTGCCTTCACGCTGCAGTGCGGGCGGGGGCCGATGCGGTTTATCTTGGCGCCGATCGTTTCAACGCGCGCCGGGGTGCCGATAATTTCACACTCGAAGACCTGCCCAGGATCTGCGATTATGCGCATTTGCGTGGTTGCAAGATCTATCTCACCACGAATACCATCGTGCTTCCCAGCGAAGCGAATGCGGCGCTTGAGCTGGTGAGGCAGGCGTATCGTGCGGGCGTCGACGCATTCATCGTCCAGGATATCGGTCTTGCGGACGAAATCCACCGTACCCTTCCGGATGCGCGCCTGCATATCTCGACCCAGATGAACACCCATAACCTTGCGGGCTTGCAGGCTGCCGCCAGAATCGGGGCGAAGCGCGTGACCTTGGCGCGCGAGATGTCCTTAATCGAAATCGATTACCTGTGTTCTGAAGCCCAGAAGCTCGGCTTGGAAGTGGAGACCTTCGCGCATGGCGCCATCTGCATCTGCTATTCCGGGCAGTGCTTCATGTCGTCGATGATCGGCGGCCGTTCTGCGAACAGGGGCATGTGCGCCCAGGCATGCAGGCTGCCGTACGAGTTGCATAATAAGGCCCTGCGCAAGTCCCTGGATGCTCCCGGCGAACACCTGCTTTCTCCGAAAGATCTGTGTTCTGTCGGGCTGCTCCCCGAGTTGGTTTCCTGCGGGGTTTCCTCCCTTAAGATCGAAGGGCGCATGAAGTCGCCCGAATACGTCTCCGCTGTGGTCGGGGTGTATAGGGCGGTGCTCGACCGAGTGCTTGCCTGCGCCGACGAGGAGGACGTTCCTGCAAGTGCGCGTCCCACCCAGGACGAGATGCGCGTGCTTTCCGAAGCCTTCAGCAGGGGCTTCACCACGGCATACCTGACCAACGATACTTCGAACGAGATGATGAGCTATTCCCGTCCCAACAACCGCGGCGTCTTCATCGGTCGCGTTTCGAAAGTGGACCAGGAAATCGTCGACATCGTCTGCGAGCAGGATCTGCTTGTCGGCGATGTCGTCGAGTTCTGGACGGGGAAGGGCCATTTCGCTCACACCATCAAGGAGCTGAAGCGGGGACGTGCAGGGGTTTTCCGCGTCAGGGCTCCCAAACGCGTCGGCAAGGGCGACAGGGTGTTCCGCGTTCGCAGCGCTGCGGCGGAATACGTCGATAATCCGTTGGAGCCCCGTGTTCCCATTACGGGAAGCATCGCGCTGGGTATCGGGTCCCCGGCGATCCTCACCCTGTGCGCGCCTTCCGGGGAATTCGCGACCGTCGAAGGTCCCGTGGTGGAGGCCGCCCGCACGAAGTCGGTCAGCGCAGATGATGTGCGCAGCCATATCGACCGTTTGGGTTCCACGCCGTTTTACCTGGAAAATCTGGATGTCCAGCTGGACGATGGGGTGGGGATCGGCTTCTCGCTGCTGCATAAGATGCGTGCCGAGGCTGCCGAGCGTCTGGAACAGGCCATGCTCGAGCCGTATAGGAACCGTCTGCTTCCCAAGGTGGTGGATTCGCCCGATCTGCCCCATCTGCGCACCCACGGATGCCTGGTTGCGGCTTTGGCAACCAATGCGGCGTGCGCGCGGGCGGCAAAGAAAGCGGGCGCCGATGTCGTGTACGTTCCCGCGATCAACTACAAGCGCGGCGAATCGGTGGTAGCCGGCCAGCTTTCGGAAACCCTTGCCCAGGCAGGCTATCCCAATAAGTCGATTATCGTCATGCCCACGGTCGACAAGGATCCCCTCCCCGGCACCAGGGAGGAGCGCTTCGATTTCGACCCGTGGAAATATGTCAAACCGGGAAAGACCGTGCTGGTGGAAAACCTGGGCCAGATCGACAGGGCCAGGGAAATGGGCGCGGAAGTGGAAGTCGGGTCGCACGTGCCCGTCATCAACCCCCTCACCTTGGACTCTATGGCGCGCAGGGGAGTGAAGCGCGTGTGGCTTTCCCCCGAACTGGCCTTGGGTCAGATCCAGCAGTTGGGCGATTGCGGTTCGGTCGAGCTCGGTGTGACCGTTATCGGCAGTACCGAGTTGATGGTCACCGAGCATTGCCTGCTCATGAGCCAGGGTCCCTGCAATCAGAATTGCAGTAGCTGCCCTAGAAGGCGCAGCCCCCATTATCTCAAGGACCGCAAGGGATACGAAATGCCCGTGGTAACCGATTGCTGCGGCAGGAGCCATGTTTACAATGCGGTTCCTTTGGATATCGCGCATCTGGTTCCAGACCTGCTCCAGGTCGGGGTAGGTGCGCTCATGGTCGATACCACCATGATGAACACCTCCGAGACAACCGATGCCGTTGCCCGTGCGGTGAGGGCGCGCGATGTCGCGATCAAGCACGGAAATGCAATCGGACGAAAAGAAGGAACCACGACCGGGCATATCTTCCGCGGCGTTTCCTAGCAGACCTCAACCGGCGGTGCAGGATGATATAATGCACCGCCGTATCAATATGAAAGGAATTCGATGCTTGCACCTGAAGAACAACTGAGAATCATCAAGTCCGGCGTTTTTGAAATCAAGCCGGAGGAGTTGCTCATCAAGAAGCTGAAGCGCGATGAGCCCCTGAATATCAAGCTTGGCGTCGACCCCACCGCCCCCGACATCCATATCGGCCATGCGGTGCCCCTTCGCAAGCTGCGTGCATTCCAGGACCTGGGCCATCATGTCACGCTGATCATCGGCGATGGCACGGCTTTGATCGGCGATCCTTCCGGACGCAATTCCACCCGTCCCCAGCTCACTTCCGAGCAGGTAGCCGCCAATGCGCAGACTTATGTCAATCAGGCATTCAAGATCCTCGATCCCGAAAAGACCACCTTGCGCCACAATTCCGAGTGGCTGCTTTCCATGGGTTTGGAAGACATCCTCAAGGTGACCGGATTGTTTACCGTAGCCAGGATCCTCGAGCGCGATGACTTCAGCAAGCGCTACAACGGCAACCTTCCCATCGGCGTGCACGAATTCCTCTATCCCATCATGCAGGCTTATGACTCCGTCATGATCAAGGCCGATGTGGAGCTTGGCGGTACCGATCAGCTGTTCAACCTCATGGCGGGTCGCGAGTTGATGGAGAAGATGGGCATGGAGCCCCAGGTGTGCCTGACCCTGCCCTTGCTCGAAGGCACCGACGGTGTGCGCAAGATGTCGAAGAGCTACGGGAACTACGTCGGACTGACCGACGAGCCCGCCGATATGTTCGGCAAGGTCATGAGCATCCCCGACGAAATCATGGTCAAGTACTTCCGCCTTGCGTCCACCCTGTCCGTCGATGAAATCGACTCCATCGAGGCAGGTCTTGCAGCAGGCGAGCTCCATCCCAACAAGGTCAAGCGCCAGCTTGCCGCGAATATCGTCGCCGCCTATCATGGCGAAGAGGCTGCGGGTGCTGCGGAAGCCGACTTCGACCGCGTCTTCAAAAACCACGATGCCCCCAAGGACATCCCCGAGTTCGCTGCCGATTTGACTCCCAACGACGAGGGCAAGGTGTATCTCGCCAAGCTCATCGCCGATGCGGGATTGGCGAAGAGCGCCGGTGAAGCACGCAGGCTTATCGATGGCGGTGGTGTGAAGGTGAATGGTGCGGCCGTTCCCGCCAAGGAATACAATGTCGATCCCTCCATGCTGGCAGGTGCTGTGCTGCAGGTCGGAAAGCGCAAATTCGTGCGCTTGGCTTAGCAGGTGCGGTTCAGACTGCTGATTTGACGGGAAGAAACAGGATTGCACGGCGTCGCATCTGCGGCGCCGTTTTCGTAGCCACGCCTCCTTTGCGCGAAGCCGTATGGTCGCGGCTTCCGGCAGAATGGATTTCTATGATGAAGGAGTGCAGATCCTTGGCCCAGAGGGTGTCCTTTCCTTCTATGGAGGATTCATTTACGCGGTTATGAAACGGATGTATCAAAAAATTTATTACTATATCAAATAGCTATAAACTTGTGAACGAAGTCTTCGAAAATCGTTGCGCTCCTTCAGAAAAGGTGGGAAACTCCCGAAAAGCCGACTAATTTAGTGGGCTTCAAAAAGAGCATCGGCTTGGCATTGGGCTCAATGGGGAGCGCTCGGGGCTTTGCGGACTTTGGCTCCATTCGGTCGGGGTGACTTCCCTTCCCGTATGGATGCGATTGAGGCTTCCTGGGGTAAGGCTGACGATGCAAGGGATGCCATAGGAAGGAGAAACCATGCAGAATCAAATGAGCCGCCGCCAGTTCCTCTTCGGCAGCGCAGTCGCAGCTGCCGGCGTTAGCGCTGTCGGCCTGTTCGGTTGCAGTGGCACAACCGCGGCCGAAGATGCCAAGGAAACCGAGCTTGCCGACGAAGACCGCGTGCCCATCCGCCTGGGCGGACTGAAGGGCCCTACCTCCATGGGTCTGGTCAAGATGCTCGATGATGCCGAAAACGGCAAGACGAAGAATGATTACCAGTTCACGATGGCCCCCACGGCAGACGAACTCGTTCCTGCCATTCTCCAGGGCGAGCTCGATATCCTGGCCATCCCCTCGAATCTGGGTGCCGTCATCTACAACAACTCCGAAAAGGGCATGCGCATGCTCAATGCGTGCATGCTCGGTGCAATCTATGTCCTTGAAAAGGATACCGAGGAAATCAATACCGTCGAAGATCTGGCCGGCAAGACCATCTATACCGTAGGCAAGGGCTCTACTCCCGAATACCTGCTGAACTTCTTGCTCGACAAGCATGGTCTGGTTATGGACCAGGATGTGACTGTCGAATGGCGCGACGATCCCACCGAAATCGTCGGCCTTCTTGCTGCGGGCACCGCTTCCGTCTGCATGCTTCCGCAGCCTTTCGTCACCGTTGCCCAGGGCCAGGTGGAAAACCTGCGCATCGCCTTGGATACCAACGCCGAATGGGATGCCGTCGGCGAGGGAAGCAAGCTCGTAACCGCAGGTTTCATCGCCCGTAAGGATTTCGTCGAAGAACACCCGCAGCAGACTGCGGAATTCCTGGAGGAGGCGGCTGCTTCCACCGATTGGGTCAATGCTAACGTCTCCGATGCTGCAGCCCTGATCGAGAAGCTCGACATCGTTCCCGCCGCTATCGCCGAGGCTTCTCTTCCCAAGTGCAACATCGTGTGCATTACCGGTAAGGAGATGAAAGAATCCGCCCAGAAGTTCTTCCAGGTCCTGTACGACCAGAATCCCGAGTCTGTCGGCGGCGAAATGCCCGGCGACGACTTCTACTATGAAGCATAAGGACTGGATCGAAAGGTTCCTCGCCGTTTTCGTGCTGCTTGCCATCTGGCAGGCGGTCGCGATGGCTATCGCCCAGCCTCTGTTGCTTGCATCTCCGGTGCAGGTGATCGCGAGGCTGGGCACCATTTGGATGGAGCCGGAATTCTTCGGGGCGGTTGCCTATAGCTGCTCGCGGATTGCAATCGGCTTTCTCCTTTCCTTTGTCCTGGGCATTGTGCTGGGTGTCCTGGCGGGGAAATTCCATGTTGTCGAGGTGCTTCTGTGGCCTTTGATGCTTGCCGTGAAAACCGTTCCCGTGGTGGCGATTATCCTCATCTGCCTGATTTGGATGACATCAAGCCAGCTGACGGCATTCATTGTCATGCTCATGGTGGTGCCCCTTATCTATGCGAATACCCTCGAGGCGATCAAGAGCACCGATCCGAAGATGATCCAAATGGCGCAGACCTTCCACGTTCCTTTCGTAAAGCGCCTCATCTATATCTACCTGCCCCAGATTCGCCCCTTCTTGGTATCTGCTTGCAGCGTATCCTTGGGCGTTTCTTGGAAATCGGGCATCGCTGCCGAGGTCCTCTCGATTCCCCATGGGTCTATCGGAGAACTGATGCATGATGCGAAGGTGTTCTTCGTGACGGTGGACCTTTTGGCATGGACGCTCATCGTGGTGCTCTTGAGCCTGCTGTTCGAGAAGGCATTCTTGATGCTGCTCGATTTGTTCTTCAAGCGCTTGGAGAAACTGTGATGGATATCGTGATCAAAGGCCTGACGAAGTCGTTCGACGGAAGGCGCGTGCTCGATGGCTTCGATGCGGTGTTCCCCGAAGGAAAGATCACCTGCTTGATGGGCGATTCGGGTTGTGGGAAGACCACGTTGCTCAACATCCTCCTGGGGTTTTCGGTGCCTGATGCGGGAACCATAGAGGGAATGCCCGGTAAGGTGGGGGTGGTTTTCCAGGAAGACCGGCTCTGCGAAGATTTCAGCGCGGCGTCGAATATCATGCTTGCGACTGGAAGACGCTATTCTAAATCGGAGATATACCATTTTTTGGAAAAGCTGGGTCTTTCGGGTATCGAGGATCAGCCGATAAGGGAATTCAGCGGTGGCATGAAGCGGCGCGTGGCAATAGCCAGGGCACTTCTGTTCGATTGCGACCTGATCGTCTTAGACGAGGCATTCAAAGGCCTCGACGAGGATACGAAGGAGCTGGTGCTGGACTGCGCGCGCGAGTGTTGCGCGGGGAAGACGGTGGTATCTGTAACCCATGATCCCAACGAGGCCAAGAAGTTCGGCGATCTGATAATCAGAATGGAGAAGAAATGAGTATCACGACCAAGCAGGAAGTGCTTGAAGTCTTGGAAATGAGCGACGAGGAATTCGGCGCTACGATAATGCCCGAAGCTGAAAAGGCGTACTTGGAGCAAGATGGCAGGATCATCGTCAGGTCCATGGTGGGCTACAGCAACAGGTGCAAGAACCGTTGCCTGTATTGCGGCATGCGCGCGCTCAATAAAGAGCTTCCTCGCTATTGGACTTCCGTGGAAGATATCATCGCATACGGACGTCAGGCACGTGATCGGGGATTCAGCAGGATCTTCCTCGTATCTGGTGAGGATAGGAAGTACTCGGTTGATGACATTTGCCATTTCATCAGCGAGATGCACGAGATGGGGCTGCATATCTCTCTTGCTGCAGGTTTGTTCCCCGAATCCGCCTATCAGGAAATGAAGGCGGCTGGTTTGGATGAATACGTGCTCAAGTTCGAGATGGCCCAACCTGATGTGTTCGACGAGCTCAATCCCCCCGTCACGTTTGCCGAACGTATGGCGGGCATCGAAGCAGTGAAGAATTGCGGGCTGAAGCTGGCAACGGGGGATATCGTGGGTTATCCAGGTCAGACCCTGGAAATGCTTGCGGAAGACATCGTTCTCACCAGGGACCTTGGTGCAAGCTGGGTGCCCATCATCCCATTCATGCCCGCAAAGAACGCCCCGCTTTCGGAAAAGGGCGGTTTGGGCGATTTAGGTTGGTTGTACAAGACCATCGCATTGCTCAGGTTGATGATTCCCGGGGTGGACATCACCGCACAGCAGCCCGGTTGCGATCTTCGGAAGGGACTCGCTGATCCCGAAAGCAACCTGAAGGCCATCAAAGCGGGTGCGAATGTGCTGTTCAGCGAGCTTTTGGATCCCGAAGTGGGTAAGGATTTCGGCGTGATTGACAATCGCAATGTTGCGGGTTCGGAGCATATCTACAAAGTAGCCGAATTGACTGGAATGGGCATCTCTTTCTAAGAGTCTTCCGTCATCGAGAATACGAGCGAGCGTATCAAGGCGGCCCTCCAGGGCCGCCTTGCCGTCCGCGGGGGAGGGGGCTAGGGTCCTTCCCTGGGGCGCCGTATCGGCATCCCCTCCGCGCCCCATCGTCCTCCAGGCTCCCGCCTCGCCCCATCACCGACGAAGCCGCGCTGCCTTGTCCGACCCGTCGGGTTCGCCGCAGGCTCGGATTCGCCACGTGCCTCCCATCCCCCCGGGGCCCTTCCGGCCCCCTCATATGGAGGGAATATGGAGACGCCCCTCACCCCTTGCAAGGGGGCGGGAAGGGGCGTATATTATCACCTTGCGCGCCGCACGGGAGTGCGGATGGCGCGGAGGACCTTGAAAACCGGATACTGCGAATCCAAGACGGATTCTCAAGAGAAGAACAAGCTAGCATCGAATGAATTTATTTTCAATTTG
>Ga0129308_1000676_pt1 | contig 46226 bp, 40 predicted proteins | sample L827metagenome_FD_94440 | JGI IMG/M metagenome (GOLD analysis project Ga0129308, IMG submission 94440) | Ring-tailed lemur group fecal microbial communities from Wisconsin, USA - L827 metagenome | ecosystem: Host-associated > Mammals > Digestive system > Large intestine > Fecal | place: USA... | reverse complement strand
GTCATTGCGACTACCTGTCACCTAATGACTATGAAAAACTGTATATGAGGGCTGAGAATCTGCCGGCAGCTTAGCTGGCAGAACTTCTCATTTTATTTTGTACTAAATCTTGACACAGAACCAATATTCTTCTACCGGAATTTGGATTTCATTATTCAATACCGTTTCTTTTTTCTCTGGGATTAAATATACAGAATAGTCATCCAAACTATTTAGTATACCTTCAATCGCCGCCTGATATAATATTTCATTAGGTATATTCAAAAAATAATTTTCCTTTACTAATTCTATGATTTTCCCAAGAAAATAAGCTGTATATTGACTTTCGTAATCTTTTTGATTATTCATTTATAAATACCTATCACGTTAATTATCCCTTATTATTTTTTTCTTTTTACATATCACATAATCCCTATACGCCATTTTTAACTTTTCCTTATAATTAAGAATCTTTTTCTCACAAAATGGCTCACCTCTCCTAAAATATTCAAATGGACAACCTCCCATACATATTGGAAGCATACTGCAATCTGTACATTTCCCATCTGGCTCATAGGTAATCCATTTTAAATACTCATTACTCATAATATTTTTTTCTATAATATTTCCTATTGCTTTTTCTTTTTTTCCGATAACATTCCAACATGTATACAAATATCCTTCCGGGTCAATTACATAGCTTCCATATGTAACAGCTGCACAAAAATTACTCTTTCTTGCCGGATATAATTTTCTTCTTACGAGTTCAGGATTTAATTGGTATAGCTTCTCAACAACGTTTAAATCTAATTTTGCAAACTCTTCATTTGATAAACAATTTGTATCTGAAAAATAACAACTGTCTGTATAATTTTCTACTGGTGCTAAATAGAAATATACTTTATCTATCCATCCTTTCTCATTTATAAAATAATTACACAGGCTTTGTATGTTATCTATATTATTAGTATCAACATTAATTCTCACGCCTAAATTAATAATATCTTTGCACATGTCAATATTTTTACATATTATATCAAAGCTCTCTCTTCCATCTTTTAATATTCTTCTCTTATTATGATATTCCGGTAAGCCATCTATCGTTATCTGTGCTCTATTTACATAACAATCATTTTTCAATACCTTCGCAGTTTCTAAATTTAATAAAACTCCGTTAGTAACAATCGAAGCACTATAATTTACGTCCTTCTCCTCACAAATTTGAATTAAGTTTTTGCTAATATTTTTTATAATATCTAACTCTAATAAAGGTTCACCTCCATACCAACTAATATGTAATCTTTTATAATTATTTTTTTCCAATATCTCTTTTACAAAGTCAAACAATACTAATTGAATTTTCTCATTCATATTTATTGATTTTTTATCTTCATAACAATACGGACAAGCCATATTACAATCCAAAGTAGGAGCTATTGTCAAATTACATTCATTGTTTTTAAACTTTTGGTATTGAGAATTAAATTTTAAATACATTAATTCATCATTTTCACAAGGAATAATATATCCATATTTCAGCAAATCTTTAAAATCATCATCCTCTTCAAATTTTGCTATGTCCTGGTCTTTAATTTTTTCGATATTATCATATATTTCTTGTGTTTTTACATTCATTATTCCAAATGTATTATTTAATGTATTATAAATTAATATTTCTCCGTTCTCTAATTTATCAACAACAACATTGTAATTTGATTTTTTATACATAGTATCTCCTAATTAAACTGCAATATTTTTTCTTATCGTGCAACACCACAAACACAAACTATTAAACATGGGTCAATATCTATTGTACAAAATGAACCGCAAGCGTCTTTCATATAACAGAGGTCCAGACAACTACAATGTCCACAACCATATGCACATGAGTGACTATTTCCATTCGCAATAACATCATCGTCAACATTTATCATTTCCATTTTTCTTCTCCTTTGAACACTTTTATTAAGTTTCCTGTAGTTCCGATTATAGCCATGAAAAAAAATTGCACCATATCACAACCGGAAAATTTAATTTTTCCAATTTTGATATGATGCTTTCTTTTTTTCACATTATACATCCGCCCGCCGGATAATCCCCACTCCAATCGGATGCGGACCCGTATGGACGCCGATGGTCGCCCCTATCTGAAAAATCTCTATCTCCTCAATGCCCAGGCGCTCCCGGACTAAATCCCGCAGCATTTCCTTAAAATGGCACGCCTCCTTATAGTCATAACCGTAACCCACTGCAAAGCTGTACTCTCCCGGTTTTGCCTTTACCTCGTCTAAATAGGCTTTCAGCATATCCACCACCTTCGCCATGGACTTTTCCCGGTTTCTGGCAATGCCGGAATTGTGGATTTCTCCGGTCTTTAAGGTAATCAGAGGTTTGATTTTCAGTGCGCTGCCCGCCAGCCCTGCCAGCTTTCCGATACGTCCGCCGTGTTTCAAATAATCAATGCTTGCAATCGTAAAGAAAATCCTTCCGCTCTCCCGGATTTCCAGAATCCGGTTCACCAGACGGTCATAGTCCCAGCCCAAATCCCGCAGGCGGCATGCCTCTAACACATAAAGCCCCTGCAGCACCGTATTTACGGTGGCGTCAATAACTGTAATCTTCGCTTCGGGATACTTCTCTAACAGCATATCCTTTGCGGTGCTTGCCGACTGCATGGAGCCGCTGAATTTCGTGGTGATACAGATACAAATCATAGCCGTCCCCTCTTTTGCCAACGGCTCAAATACCTGATAATAATCATCCACTGAGGGCATGGAGGTTTTCGGAAATACATCGGGATGATCCACCATCTTCTGGTAAAATTCCCGGATATCCAGTTCTTCCATCTCTTTTAAATAGGTTTCACTGTCAAAAGAAACATAAAAGGGTACTACCTTAATATCCCGCGCCTCCGTCAGTTCTTTCGGGAGGTCGCAGGAACCATCACTGATAATCTGAATCTTTTCCTGCATAATTTATCCAACTTTCCGCTTTTTTATAGCCATACATGAAATTACTGCCGTATATTTCTTTTATTTTATCATAAATATAACCCTTTTTTAAGTACCTCATGCTGAAAATTTTATAAACTTTTGCCGCCAAATACCCTTTCCGGTGCAAAACACACGCTTACCGCACACTTTTCGCTCAAACAATATAAAATACTGTTCGTTTTTTTCTTTCATGGAAAAACGGCGTCCGCAGCTTCAAATGATACTCTGTCTGGCAGATAAGATATCAGATGTCTGTGGGCGCCGTCTGGCTTCCTTCTTTTAAACGAAAATCATTATTTTACTGTGATACTGCAGGTGGCTTTCTTGCCGCTGGTGGTTTTTACCGTAATCACTGCAGTTCCCTTTTTCTTTGCCGTTACCTTTCCTTTGCTGTTTACGGTAGCAACCTTCTTGTTAGAGCTGCTCCAGGTCAGCTTGTCCGTAGATGAGGACGGGGTAACTGTGGCTTTTAAGGTTAAAGTCGCTCCCTTTTTCAGGGTCGCCTTTGTCTTGTTTAATTTTACCTTCGTCGCCGATTCTTTTACGGTCACCTTACAGGCAGCTTTCTTGCCGCTGGCTGTCTTTGCCGTAATGGTGACGGTTCCGCCCTTTAATGCGGTGATAACGCCGTTGGTATCCACTTTTGCAACCTTCTTGTTAGAGCTGCTCCAGGTTACCTTGTCAGTGGAATTTTTGCTCAAGGTGGCTTTCAGCTGGGTATAAGCGCCTTTTTTCATGGTAAGAGTTTTCTTACTCAATTTAATGCTGGTGGCTTTCTTTGCCGCTTTTACCACAGTCACCTTACAGGTAGCTTTTTTGCCATTTGACATTTTAGCTGTAATGGTGGCAGTTCCCGTCTTTACACCCTTGATTTTTCCCTTGGAGGTTACGGTGACAACCTTCTTGTTAGAAGTGCTCCAGGTCACTTTATCGGTGGTGTCCGCCGGGAAAACGCTTGCCTTTAAGGTCTTGCTGCTGCCCTTCTTAATACAGAGTGTCGGGGTCAGGTATACCTTTTTGGCAGAGATGACAACCGTTACCTTGCATGCAGCTGTCAGCCCTCCTGCTGTGGCTGCAGTAATCACTGCTTCTCCTGTTTTCTTTGCCGTCACCAGACCGTTGGCATCGACGGACGCCACGGATTCTTTGGAGGAAGTCCATGTCACTGCTCCGTCTGTGCTGTCCTTCGGCGTCACCTCAGCCGTCAACTGACAGGTCTTTCCTTTTTCCACTTCCGCCTCTGTCTGGTTTAATGTAATTGCTGTGGCATGTACTTCGCCTGCAATATTGCTTCCATCTCCGGTAGTTCCATTGTCCCCGGTATTGTTTCCGTCTCCCGTATTTCCGTTGTCTCCGGTATTTTCTGTAAATTCAGGCAGTCCGTCATTGCTGGTATCGGAAGCCTCCGGCTTCGTCCATGTACTGTCATAATATACTGTCTTTTCCCACTGTAACGGCGTCCACTGTACCTTACCTGCGCCTGCATTTACTTTTACAATCGAAGCCAAATCGCTTGCACTGTAAAGTGTATAATCACTGTAAGGAAGCTCCGAGGTAAAGGTATCTGCGTCTAATATCTTTAACGCCTCTCCCTCTTTCGTGGTGTTTACCTTCGGATTCAGTGCATAGCGCTGTCCGTACATATAATATAAAGAGTTTACTGCATTGATATAACCGGAAGGACTGCTGCCGTTTCCACTGTTCAATGCGTTGATAATACCGTTGATGTAGCAGTTTTCCAACAGCACTTCCGCATCACAGGTGGAGGAAGCGCCATTGCTTACAATGTGTTTTGCCGCCTCTGCATTTGTGATTCCGTCCCTTGCAGTCAAAAGCTCCTGTGCATCCATGATACAGTTGTATACATGGGCTGTTCCGTAGCGCAGACGCGGCATGCGGTCCATGGAGTCAAAGTAATAGTTGTTTGCCAGTGTCAGGCTGATATTTTCCGCTGTAGTTGCCTCGTCGGACTGTCCTACCAGATGGGTCTTTTTCTGCCCGTAAGCATACCACCAGATTTGCTCTGTGGTCATTCCTGCATTCAACAGGCTGTTATAATACGGATAATTCTGCGGGTTTGCCGCCATGGTATCCATCATCTGGTTGAAGAATACATTATCCTCGCTTCCCGGTAAAAATTCACACCAGGAAATGGTGACATTGGTTGCCGTGGTCTTATCTGTCTTGATGTCCACCACTCCGTCATATGCCTTGTAGAAGCTGCAGTGGTCAATCCATACCCGGTTGCTGCCCGCCTGTACTGTGACATAGTCCCAGTCGTTGACGTCATAATCTCCTGCAGTTTCCTCATCCCACTCCCAAAGCTCGTCAAAACGGATGTTACGGATAATGATATTGTCAGAGCCGTTAATATCCAGCGCCGTATGCTTGATGGAATATCCGTTGTTTGAGAAAATGGTCAGGTTGTTCATACCCTTGATGGACAGCTTGGTCACTCCGGTCTGCATTAACAGCGGGTGAGTCTGCGCCGAATGGGTATGCGCCGTTAAAATGCTGCTGTAATTTGCAAAGTTTTCTACTTCATTTTCCCCTAAGCAGATATCTGCATCTAACTCAATGACGCTTGGAAGCCCTGTCTTTTTCACAGAAAGCACTGCGTCTAAAAATTCGTTTGCATTGCTTACTTTATAATAGTTGTCAGAATCTTCGTATAACAGTCCGCCGCCTGTTGTCTTGGAGGACTGTGCAAATCCCTCTAAATTGTATCTTCCTGCTCCGGTATCATCACTCTCATAGCCGGAATAGGTGGTGGGCTTATACTCAGTTTCCACATAAGCGCCGCTTGGAGCGGTTACAATCGTTCCCTCATAAGTCTTTGCAATGGAGGTAAGCGTGCTTGCAGGCGCCCACCCTAAGGAAGCGTCAGAAAGCATATTACTTGCCCCAGTCTGGGAAATCTGTCTGCGGTTTACATTGACTGCAAATCCCGGTCCGTAAGTGCCGCACTCATAGTAACGTGATTTTTCCAAAGCCGTACTGTCGCTGGAAAGCTCTTTTCCTCCCCAGGTTGTCCAGCCCCACTCTGCATTGATAACGCTGCCCATATAACAATTAATATAGGTAACGGCTGAAGTCTCGCCCCACGGTCTGCCAAGATAATATTTGCTGCCGGAGCATCCGGTTTCTGCGGTAATGCGGCAGTTATCAAAAATCAATCCATAGGAAACGCCGTCAGATTTCGGCGCCGTCACATAACCGGAATTTTTATTTGCATTGTAACGGAATACAATGTCACAGTCCTCAAATACTGCCATTCCTGCTGAGCCGTAGATGAAATCCACATTACCCGTGATATAGCATTTATAATAGTACTGATGGTTCTTATTGGGGTTAATGGTATCCTGATAGCCCAGGAAACGCACGTTAGTGTATACCGCTTTATCTGCCTCTGACATAATGGCATCGGCTGATTCGTTGCTGATGGTTCCGTCCCCGCGGTATTCCCAGTCATTTTCCACGGTTAAATTCTCTGCGGAAAATCCTGTCGCCCCGGTCTGTACATACATAAAACATCTGGTAGAGGTGGCAGATGCCTCCGTCGCAAGGTCTAACGGCTGGTTGTGCAGACGCACCATCTGGCTGTCCTCTCCAATCAGGGTGATATACGGCTTGCTTATGATTAACTGTTTTAAATCCCCTGTTTTCTCCTCGTAGTCTCCTGCTTTAATCAGAATGGTCTGTCTTGAAGCCTCAGTATTGTTTGAATTTGCCGCTGCAAGGGCTGCCTCCACCGTGCTGTACTGCGGGATTCCGTTGCTGTCTGCCCCGCCGTCCGTTCCCGTATAGGCTGCGTCTACCACCATATCATAATTAGTCAGGTAAACGAAATTGAAGCTCTTTCTGATTTTATCTCCATTGCTCTTTGTCTCGATAAGCGTTACGTCATTTCTTCCCTCTTCTATCGTAATCTCCGGGAAAGAGAAGGTCTCTCTGACGCCTACCGTCTGTTCCGCCTGCTTTACGTCATTGACACGGACTTCTACCGTTCCTGCCTCCGTGGCAACACCTTCTAAGTACACTTTTCCCTCGAAAACAGTGTCATAGGATTTCTTTGTGATGAAAAGCTCTCCCTCTTCATAGACATATTCGCCCTCATGTCCATCGGAAGGCAGTGTCCATGCCTCTGCGGAAAGGTTGCTCTGGTTTCCAGTACAGAATGCCTGTACGCTGTAATAGTAGGGCACTTCCGCCGTCACTGTGGTATCGGTATAGGAAGTTTCTGTTGTCTCACCGATTCTCACCGACTCTGTCTCGTCGCTGCTGCGGCGGTAAACTTCGTAACGCTCTGCACCTTCCACGGCATTCCAGGATACCTTGACGCCGGTGGTCTTAGACTGGTAAGGCACTGTCACCTCCGGCGCAGTAAGGGCTGCCATGATATAAGCCTCATTACTGGTCACATAGGAATTTCTGTTATTCAATGCCTGTGCTTCTGAATTACCCAATGTTCCGCAGACACGGAAGGTATAGTAGCCTGCCTCCGTTACCGGATAGGTGTAGCTCATCTCGGTAAGGTTTGTTGCCACGTCTGTCCACTCGCTGCCGTCCTTGGATACCTGGAGCACATATTTTCCGTCGCCGGATACAGCCTCGCCGCTCCAGCTTACGGTGATGAACTCTCTGGATTCATCTGCTGCCGCGCTGACGTTTTTTACCACCGGAGCGCTGCCGATGGGGTTGTAGTATTCGTTCTGGTCGAAAAGAATGTTTCCGTCAGCGTCATAATATTTCATGTTGGTAACAACAGCCGTTACACCTGCTGCAAGTAATCCGTAGTAAACCTCTGTATCTGCACCATTATCTTTAAAAAGATAAAAACCGGAACTGTTATAATTATACTTTCCCTTAAAGTACTGCCCATCCTCCTCACAGGTAGTCTCAATATAAAACGCATCCCCTGCTTTGTATGCTTCATAATGAATAGTTGCATTTTCCGGTACAGTCTGATTCACCTGTCCTGCGTCTAAGAGCTTGGTATCTCCTTTCGACATAATACCCCGCAGATTGGTATTATTTCTAACGCCTGCTAATGCAACATATTTATTATTAAATGCGCCTAAAAAAATACCATAATTATTAGAAGCTCCGTCGATACTCAATACCTTAACGTCTGCTTCTAACCGGCAATATTCTGCCGTCGATACAGGAAATCCGAAACTGCTCAGCGTACTGGTATCCGCAGAAGTCATTGCTCCGCCGCTCTGTACAAACTGCAATGTCTGACCATTCGCTTTCACCGTCAGATTATCCGCATTTCCAAGTGCGCTCAAAGTTTCCGGCACCTGATAACCCAGATTATCATTCACGGTTGTCTGTTCCGCCTCATTTGTCACAGTCATGCTGTGCAGATAAGACTGAGCTGCCGGTGAATTTACAGTAAATGTCAACTCTGCAGCGTCGCCATTATAGGTAAACTCCGCAGCTGCTCCTTCCGTGGCTCCCTGAATGTCACAGGAAGCAGTTCCCTCCGCTCCGGTCACATAAATACTGCCGCTTTCTACAGAAGCGCTGATATTTCCTGTTCCATCACTATAATTGCAAAGGCTGAATGCTACTGTCGCATTTCCCGCCACTTTTACCTTAACCGTTGTCCCATCTTTTACTACAATTCCATGGGAGCCGTTATAATATACCCCGCTGGCGCCCGCTGTAATTGTCACCAGACGGTCTGTGGATGATACGCTGTCTCCGCCGGCAATTTTATGCTTTGAACCATCATATACGGTTGAAACTACGCTTCCGTCCGTAAAATCATATTTCTTTGCCGCTCCGTCCGCTTTCGCTTTTCCTGAAGCGGAGCTGTCCCTCACGATAAACGTATAGTCTGACGGTGTATCCTCTCCGCTGAAGGTCAGGGAAAGCTCATTGCCGGAAATAGCTGTAGAGGCGATACTTCCGGTTAAATCCGTCACATCAGACGCTTTTAACGCTCCTTTGCCGTCCCCGCCTAAATCAGCCCAGACCACCGCTTTCTCCGCTGCGGCAACCTCCACAAATCCTTCTCCGCCTGACGCCGTCACAGAAAAATCTGCATTTTCATCTGCGCCTGACGTCAGGGTAAATACCGTCCCGCCAATGGTAACGCTGCCTGTCTTTGCCGCATTCCATTCGCCCTCGACCATAGCTGACTCTTCCGGCGCTTCGCTTTCTGCCTCTGCCGTTTCTGTTACTTCCGTATCAGCCGTCCCGGAAGTACTTTCTGAAACTCCGGCTGTTTCTGTATTCTCCGTCCCGGAAACCTTCTCCGTATCTCCGGCATTCTCCGTTCCCAAAACACCTTCCGTATCTTTGGCTGTTTCTGTATTCTCCGTTTCAGAAACCTTTTCTGTAGTTTCCGTGGTTTCTGTAATCTCTTCTGCCGTGATACCTTCTACCGGCTCAACGTCCCCTGATGAACCGACAGCTGCCGCCTGTACCTGCAATGTGCCGTAACTGCCCTGCGGTATCAGAGTAACTGTCATTCCCAGTACCAGTACCCACGCCATTATTTTCTGCTTTATACCTCTCATGCTAATGACCCTGTCCTTTCATAACCTTTTCCTGCTTCCTTTGTAGTGTAAGCTCTTACATTCCGGTCTAAAAAAATTTCCTCCTTATTTTATTTGTGATTATCCATAACTTCCCCACTGTCATATGCCATTTTATGTAGGCTTTGCACTACTAATTTCTCTTGCACGTTCTATTATACATAATTTTTTCCCGATTACCACGAAAATTTTCGCCCGCCAATTTGTGCATAATTGCCATAAAAATATACAGTTTTTGAAAGCGGTTACATTGCGTGCACGGGCACTTCGTGCGCAACCCTGTGCGCAATTTTTCCTCCTATATTTGCCGCTAAATTTTTCATCAAATTTTTGTGAATGTTTCCCAGATAAGGGTGAAAAAATGATGGTGTTTCTTTGATAAAATTAGACATTTTGCTGATTTTTCTATTTTGAAACGTAAAAGGTCTGGCAACATCTCCACCAGACCAGCGATTTCCTAATCAATCAAAAACAGCGGGACTGCCGAAAACGCCCCGCTGCAAAATCAACCTCCCAGGGAGCTTCCGCCCCCTGGCAGTGATTTTTCCTTCCATAATATAACTTTAACGTGAAAAGAACAATATAACCGCTCCTAATACCACAAGTACAATTCCCGTTGCCCTGTTAAGGGTTTTAGGCGCCGCCTTGTTGGCAAACACAGCGGCAATTCTCGCCCAGAGAAATGTGAATACCACGCACAGCGTCCAGACCAGCCAGTCCGGCGGACCGCTGATGGCAAAATGAGAGCACGCCCCGGTAAAGGCGGTAAACGCCATGATAAAGACGCTGGTTCCCACTGCAGTTTTCAGCTCATAGCCCAGCACCGTTGTTAAAATAAGCAGCATCATCATACCGCCACCGGCGCCCACAAAGCCACAGATAAATCCAATCAGAACGCCGCATACCACAGACTGCACCGCCCGCTTTTTCGCAGACACGCCCTGCATGGCTTCCTTCGTGGTCATAACCGGCTTTACAATAAATTTGATTCCCAAAAGGAACGTCATAAAGACAGAAAAATTTCCCATCGTTGCCGGGGGAACCAGGCTGGCGACATAGCTTCCCACAACGGTGAAAACCAAAACGCTCACCATCATAATCAAGCCGTTTTTAATATCCAGATTTTTATTTTTCCCGTAGGTGTATGCGGAAATGGCGCTTGCAAGCACATCCGACGATAATGCAATTCCCACCGCCAGATAGGGGTCCATGCCGAGAAAGGTAATCAGCATCGGACTGATAACGGCAGCGGCGCTCATGCCTGCAAACCCTGTTCCCAGTCCGGCGCCCATGCCTGCAAAAAAAGTTACTATCACTGTTAATAAAATATCCATAAGGCTTTATCTCTTTTTATAATTCACAGTTATTTACGGTACGCGGGAATGGAATTACGTCGCGGATATTCGACATGCCTGTCAGGTACATCACGCAGCGCTCAAAGCCCAGACCGAAGCCCGCATGTCTTGCGGAGCCGTATTTCCGGAGGTCTAAATAGAAGTCATAATCCTCTTCCTTTAAGCCCAGCTCATGAATTCTCGCTAACAGCTTCTCGTAGTCGTCCTCTCTCTGGCTGCCTCCGATAATCTCTCCAATTCCCGGCACCAGGCAGTCCACAGCGGCAACAGTCTTACCGTCCTCGTTGAGCTTCATGTAAAATGCCTTAATCTCCTTCGGATAGTCCGTCACAAATACCGGACGCTTGTACACTTCCTCTGTCAGATAGCGCTCATGCTCTGTCTGCAAATCTGCGCCCCAGGATACCTTGTATTCAAATTTATCGTTATGCTTCTCTAAAATCTCGATTGCCTCCGTATAGGTCACACGGGCAAAATCAGAATTTACCACATTGTTCAGACGCTCCAGCAGACCCTTGTCAATAAAGTTATTGAAAAATGCCATTTCCTCCGGCGCATTCTCCAGCACATAATTGATGATATATTTTAACATGCTCTCGGCTAACATCATATCATCCTCTAAATCCGCAAAGGCAATCTCCGGCTCAATCATCCAGAACTCCGCCGCATGTCTGGTGGTGTTGGAATTTTCCGCACGGAAGGTAGGTCCAAAGGTATAGATATTCTTAAACGCCATGGCATACGTCTCGCCGTTTAACTGACCGCTGACGGTTAAATTCGTAGGCTTATTGAAGAAATCTTTACTGAAATCCACGGTTCCGTCTGCATTCTTCGGGATATTATTTAAGTCCATGGTGGTTACCTGAAACATCTCCCCTGCACCCTCGCAGTCGCTTCCGGTAATTAACGGCGTGTGGACATACACGAAATCCCTCTCCTGGAAAAATTTGTGAATTGCATAGGCAATCAGGGAACGAACTCGAAACACCGCCTCAAAGGTGTTGGTTCTCGGTCTTAAATGAGAAATCGTTCTCAAATATTCAAAGCTGTGCTTCTTTTTCTGCAGCGGATAATCCGGTGTGGAAGCTCCTTCCACCGCAATCTCAGCCGCCTGAATTTCAAAAGGCTGCTTGGTTCCCGGGGTTGCCACCATTTTTCCGGTGACAATAATTGCCGCGCCCACATTTAATTTTTCCACTTCTGCAAAATTTTCAAGCACATCGGAATATACAATCTGCACCGGCTCAAAAAAAGTACCGTCATTTACCACAATAAATCCGAAATTTTTGGAATTGCGAATACTTCTGACCCAGCCGCCGATGGTGACCGTCTGGTCAATATATTCCTCCTGCTTACGGAATAAATCCCTTATATTTACCATATCCATACTTGTTCCTCCTGAAAATAATCTAATCCCTGTTTTCTATCTTATCCGCCTGCCGGAAAAATGTCAATAACCCCGCCTGCTAAACTGCTCCGCCGACAGCGTCTCCCTTCTTATTTCTCCGTACTCTCTGTAAGCGTTTCCTCTGTGCTGTCTGCTTCGGCGCTGTCCTGGGAAGCAGAGGCATTCGTCTCTACCACTGTCGCATTTTGCCTTATCTTATCTAAAGCAAGGTTGTCCACATAAATCTGTCTCAAATACGCCTCGCCGTAAGCAGCGTCATCATAACCGTACTGCTGATACAGTGTTTCCTCAGAAGCAAAGCCGTTATTGCTGATTAAATTCTGGATATAGGTACTATAGCCCTCTTCATCTAAGGTTACATTTTCCTTCTCCGCAATCGCCTCCATGATAAACTCTAAGGAAATGTTCTGCTCCATGCCGCTCTTCCACTCTTCTCTGGCTTCCTCTAAGGTTTTTCCATAGTTGGTGGTAAGATACTCTTCTAACTTTGTTTCATCGCCTGCCAGATTATTGTTTATAAACTGGGTCTGATAGTCATTGACTCTCGCGTTCAAATAATCCTCCGGTATCTCCACGGTACAGTTTTCCAGCAGATAATCGTGGATTGCGCTGTAGGTATCGGACAATTTTGTGCTCTCTGCGGCACGCTCTAAATAGGTCTGAATCTGCGCATACATATCCTCCACCGTATCTGCGTTAAACTGCTCCTTTGCAAAAGCGTCGTCCACATCGGTTAATTCCATTTCTTTCTGGATGGAATTTACGGTAAAGGTAAATACCACTGCTTTTCCCGCTAAATTTTCCGCCTGATAATCTTCCGGGAAGGTCACGTCGCAGTCAATCACATCTCCCACAGAAGCGCCCTTAAGCCCCTCCGTGAACCCGTCGATATAACCTGTAGCGCCGCCAGCGGCTGAATTATTGTAAACGTCAATGTTCTGATTTTCAGCGGTTCCGCCTTCAAACGCCTCCCCGTCTAATTTTCCCACATAGTCCACATTTACAATGTCGCCCTCTTCTATGGTCGTCTTTGTCTCGTCTGCCGTGTAGAACGGACCGTAATTGGAGAATATCTGAGAAAAATATTCCTTGACCTCCTGCTCTCCCACCTGGTAATCCCCATCAAGAGTAACCTCTATATTACTATAATCGCAAAGGGTTACATAATCGGACGCCTTTATATCAAATGAAGGGCTTTCATAAGCCGAAGCGCCTGCATTCTCCGTAGATTCCACACTCTCTGTAGCGGAAACATTATCCTCCGTATTTTTGCTGTTGCCGCAGCCGGCAGCAGAAACCGCCATCATGGCGCTAAGTAAAAGCACTACTATTTTCTTTTTCATTTTCTATCTTTTCCTTTCCAAGCCTGCTGCATTTTCCTTCTCAAAACGCAGCTTGTCTATGCGCTAACTTTATTAACATACCATAGTTTTCCCTAAAATGAAAGCCATCACACAAAGTTTTAACAAACTTTTCAAAGTTTTAAGATTGCTTTTTCAAAAAATCAATGCTACAATAAAATACAGACTGAATTTTAGGGAGGATAAACCATGAATACCGTTACGATTGTTCTATTGGTCATTTTAGCCGTACTCATCGTTGGACTTATTGTACTTTATTTTCTTGGCAAAAAGGCACAAAAAAAGAAAGCAGAGCAGGACGAGCAATTAGCCGCAGCCGCACAGACTGTCACCATGCTGATTATAGATAAGAAGCGAATGCGCATTACCGAAGCCGGACTTCCCCAGGTGGTTGTAGACCAGACACCGAAGCTGATGCGCAGAACCAGGCTCCCCATCGTCAAGGCAAAGGTCGGACCCAAAGTAATGTCCTTGATTGCAGACGAAGCTGTTTTTGATTTAATTCCGGTGAAAAAGGAAGTCAAAGCCACCGTCAGCGGTATCTACATCACAAAGGTAACCGGTATCCGCGGACCGTTAGAGAAGCCGGAAGGCAAGAAGAGCTGGAGAGCTAAATTAAAAGCAAAGGCAGAAAAAGCCAGCAAGGATTTAGAGAAGGAAAAACAGGAATTAGACAAAGAAAAAGCAAAAAAGAAGAAAAAATAAAGGTTATAAAAAGCACCGCGGTCTGCGGTGCTTTTTTTCACGCTTCTTTCCCCTCAAACAATTCCCCGTCCACAATCCGTACCACACGCTCCGCATGTTCCGCCACATCCAAATCATGGGTAATCATCACAATGGTATTTCCCATATCATGCAGACGCCCGAACAGCTTCAACACTTCCTTCCCGCTGTTTCTGTCTAACGCTCCCGTGGGTTCGTCAGCCAAAAGGATGGCAGGCTGCCCCACAAGCGCCCTGGCAATGGCAACACGCTGCTGCTGCCCGCCGGAAAGCTCGTTTGGCTTATGGCTGATACGCTCCGCAAGCCCTAACATTTCTATCGTTTCCATGCTCGCCTCTTTGGCTTCGTTTAAGCTCATTCCCCGCATCAAAAGAGGCATGACGATATTCTGGAGCACATTGTAGGTGGGTATCAGATGGTATTTCTGAAAAATAAAGCCGATTTTCTGGTTGCGGATATTCACAAGCTCCTTCTCCTTCGCATGTTCCACCGCAACCTCGTCTAAGCAGTAGGAGCCGTCGTCCATCACGTCCATACAGCCGATAATGTTCATTAAAGTACTTTTTCCCGAACCGGAGGGACCTAAAATGGCAAGGTACTCTCCCTTTTCCACCGTAAGGGAAACATTCTTTAATACATGCAGGCTGTTATTTCCCATCCGGTAAGATTTATTGATATTTTGCATGGTAATGATATTCATTTCTTTCTCCCTTTCCGCAATGCTACTGTACCATCCAGATTTCCACAATGGTTTCTCCGCCGTCCTCCGTTGTTTCCAGAAGAAGCTTCACAAAATCCCCTGCTGCCAGCCTTGAAAATGTTGTTTCCGTATCTGTTGTGGTATGAACCACCGTTGCCACCGGAATCAGCGCTGTAACGCTCTCTCCGCTTTCTATGCCGGACTGCATTCCTGCCTTCTGTTTCCTGCCTTCACCCATACTGTTCTCCGTGCTCTGTGAAGTTCCTCCCGGCATTTCAGCCGTTTCCATGCTTGATGATGTTTCCCCGTCAGAAGCTGCATTTCCCTGTTTTCTGCCTCTTCCGCTTTGCGCTCCGTCCGCTGCACTTCCTTCTCCCATGCCGGACGGCTGTTCTCCCGGCATTCCACTATCTGACCCATTTTGCGAAGTTCCTTCCGACGCACTGTCATTTCCCGTGCCCGCAGATGTTTCCTCTTCATCAGAAGCCTTCTTTTCCTCTGCCTGCTTTTCTAACATCGCCTCCGCCACAGAGGTTTCCACCTCCGTATAGCTGATTTCATTTCCCAAAACAGAGGTCAGATATCCGTAAACAACCCGCTGATTTTCTCCGACACTTACGGTCTCCGTTTTCCCCGCATTTCGAACCGTCAGAATGGAAACCGTAACGGCTGCCGCTGCCACACAAATCCCTGCCCCTGCCAAAATCAATCCTTTTTTCTTTATTTTCCGCATCATTTTCCCTATTCCTATCCTGATTTTTCTTTCAAATTCCGCCCTGCTGCGGGAGTTCGGTCATGTCAGACGGCGGGCGGCATCCTGCTTCTTCCTTAAGATTCTGCCCCTAACGCCTCTACCGGCACTAATTTTGACGCCTTATAGGCAGGATAAAATCCGAAAATCGTCCCCGTCCCCACTGCAAAGAGCAGCGCAATCAAAAACGCCGACAGCGACAATTCCACCCGCACCCCAAGATACCGCGCCACCGGGGTCACAAGGAAGCTTGCGCCCACACCAAGCACTCCGCCAATCAGGCTGATTGCCGCCGCCTCACACAAAAATTCAAACAAAATATTTTTCTGGGAGCAGCCGATTGCCTTTAGGATACCAATTTCATTGGTGCGCTCCTTCACGGAGACAAACAGGACATTCATAATTCCGATACCACCTACCACAAATACAATCGCCGCCATGGCAATCAAAAGCATGGTAAGGATTTCGTTGGAAGCCGCTGCCGCCTCCATCTTGCTGCCTGCGTCCTCAAAGGTAAATTCAGCGTTGGGATAGGTTGCCGCCAGCACCTCCGTCACCTCTGCAATAACGCCGTCAATGTTATTGACGTCCTCCGCCAGCACGGTAATGGTGGGATTCACCTTCGTTCCCACCAGGTATTTCACCCCGGTGGCATAGGGAATAAAAATGGAATCATCGGGGCTGATGCCCGAGGACACCGTACCCATATTTTCCAGAACACCGTTTACCACATAGGAACGCTCGTCAATGTAAATCACACTGCCATAGGCGTCGATGGCGCTGCCGAAAATTTCCTCCGCCACTGACGCCCCTAACACGCAGATTTTTTCCTTGTTCTCATCGTCAGCTTCCGTAATAAATTCTCCCAGGGCAATGGACAAATTGCTCATATCCGCATAATTTTCCTTTACCCCGCCGATAGTGTAGGTTGCCGCCTCCTCCAACTCGCCGCCGTCCACGGAGGACCGGGTGGTATAAGAAATGGTGACGTCGCTGATTCCGGCAGCGAAGGTTTCAATATCGTCCACATCTTCCTCATCTAAGGTGATGTTTTCCTGATTCATCCGCTCTTCCATATCTTTACCGCCCCCAAAGAAGCCTCCTCCAAAATCACCACCGGAGGGCATTTCACCGGGAGAAAAATCTCCACCGCCTCCTCCAAAATTCCCACCGCCAAAATCTCCACCGGAAGGCATACCCCCGCCAAAGCCTCCGCCGGACGCATTCCCGGCATTTCCTGAGGAACCGCCTGCTGCTCCTCCCGGCATTGCCATTCCTCCGCCGCCTGCCGATTCCCCTCCGCTTTTCGTGCTTCTGTCATCGGTTCCGCCGTCATAAGAAATATCAATGGCTCCGGCATTTAAGTTTTTAAACTGGTCCGCCACGTCCTCTTTTCCGCCTTTTCCAATGGCAATCACCATGACAATCGTGGCTGCTCCCACGATAATTCCAATCGAGGTCATAATGGTTTTAAATTTATTCTGAATAATGTTCATCCAGACAAGCCGCAATAATTCCCTTGGTTTCATGATGTTTTCACCTGACTTTCTATCAGCACTGTCTCGCCCTCCTGAAGCCCTGACTGAATTTCCACATTGACGCCGTCTGAAAATCCGGTGGCAACCTCCCTCATTTCCGTTGTGCCGTCGCTGTTCTTTACTTTGACATAGGATTTCGCGCCCTCCTGAACCACCGCCTTATTAGACACATAAAGCACATCCTCCACCTGTTTTTCCACAAAGGTAACGCTGCCCGTCATATCATTAAAAATGCCGTCCGTATCTCCGGTGAGAATCACCTCCACATCATAGGACACTGTGGAAGAGCCGCTGGAAACGGAGGTGTCGGTGCTCTTTACCACCGCCGGGAATGTCTCTCCCTCATAGGCAGTCAGCTCCACAATCACCTCGTCCCCTAAGGCAATCCCTGCAATATCTTCCTCAGAAACGGAAACTGTCATGGAAACGGAGGCTGCATCCGCAAAGGTCACCACCGCGGTGGAAGAGGATAACTCATCCCCCGCCTCATAACCAATTTCCATCACAGTCCCATCATAAGCGGAATACACCGTTCCATCTCCCACAAAGGCTTCAAACTCCGCTAAATTTTCCTCCGCCTCTTCTAATGCAGCGGCCGCCTCATCCACAGTGACCTCCACGCCGTTTACGTCTGCGGAGTACTGGCTGCCGGCGTTCTGGCTGGAAAATAACGTCTCCTGATAGGTTTTCTCTGCCTCTGCGGATTTCGTGGTATAGGCGCTCTGTGCTGATTTGAGCTTATTAGAAAGGCTGTCATAATTTTTCTGCTCCTCCGCTAAGGATTCGCTCAAATCCACTCCCGCTTCTATCATCTGCTGATAGTAAGTCACAAGAGCAGCCGACGCGTCAAATGCCTCCTGGGCTTCCTCCACCGCAGTTTCTAATTCCGCTAATGTCGCCTGATACTCTTCCTCCGCCACGCTTCCCTTTGCCAGACTGACGTTATAGGAATAGCTCGCAGAGAGCTTTGTTTTTGCCGCAGATAAATTTGCCGCACTCACCTCTGCTTTTGCCTCTGTCACCGCCGTTTCTAACTCCTTCCGGTAACTTTCCACACTTTCCTCCGTCAGTTTTAAGATGGCGTCCCCCATCTTTACCTTCTGTCCTACTGCAACATATACCTCCTCCACCTCTAAAGCCTCCGAAGATGTGCTGCTGCCCGCCGTGCTCCCCGCTGCCTGTACCCCGGATTGCCCGCTGGCGGAGGAAGAAGAGCTTCCCTCAAAATCCATTTCCTGACTCAGGCTGCCGATGGCGATACTGCCGCTTTCCGTCACGCCCACGGTAAGGTTTCCTCTTTCCACCAGCGTCTCCTTGGAAACTGTTTCCGCCTCCTTTGTCTCCGCAGACTGGTAAGCGTAAATACTGCCCCCTGCCGCTAAGACTGCCGCTGCGCCGATTCCCGCCGCCAGATATTTTTTTGACTTTTTCATGCTAATTCTCCTTTTCCGTTTCTTCTATTTCCGTTTCTGCCGCTTCTTGTGTTTCTCCCTCTCCTGTCTTTGTGGCTTCACTTTCTTCAGTTGAAAAGGTTACCACGGCAGAGCTGCCTGCACCAAGCTGCCCGTCAGCATTGTCAATGGAAATCGTCACCGCATAAGTCACATTTGACAGGCTTCCCCCTGCAGTAGCCGAAGAAGCCACGGCTGACACCGTTCCTGTCACATTATTTCTGCTGCCGGAAATGCGGACAGACACCTCCTGCCCTACCTCCACCTGGGAAATCTGTTCCTCCGAAACCTCCACGGAAATGGTAATGACATCTGTGTCGCTGTAAGCTGCCAGCGCCATACCGTTCACTAAGGTATCTCCTGCCTCATAGGCTATGTAAGCTAATGTTCCATCCTGCCCTGCTTTTATCACGCCGTCCTCTAACGCCTGCAGCGCCTCCTGCTCTTCTAACAGCGTATCTAAATTTTCCTGTGCCGTCTCCACTGCCGTCTCTAGGCTGCTCACTGCCGACTGATAAGTGCTGTCAGCATAATTTCCCTCTAAAACAGCCGTGTCATACTGGTTTTTCAGCTGCAGCTTTTCCGTTTCCGCACTCCTCTGCGCCGATTCATATTCTGATAGCAGGCTGTCTAACTGCTCCGTCAGCTCGGTAATCTTCTGATTCGCTTCTTCCGTATCTTTATTATAGGATTCCACCGCATTGTCAAAAGCCTGCTGCGCCTGTTCTACCTTGCTCTGCGCCGTATCTGCGGCTTTCTGCGCCTCCGTCAGCGCCGTCGCCGCTTTCTGCTGTGTTTCATACTCGGAAATGAGTTCCCCTGTCAACGCCTGCAGCGTCTCGTAAGCCGCATTTTCACCGATTTTTGTCTGTAATTCCGTCATTTTGCTGCCCACTGCAAGGGCTGCCGAGTCCGCCGCCGTCTTAGCGTCCGACAGATTGGACTGGGCTGTCCCCAAATCGGTTTCCGCCTGGGTCACGGCATCCTTTTTCTCGCTGAGCCCATTTTTCGTATAGTAGGTTCCGTTGTCAAGCTCGGACTGGTATTCCTGAATGGTTTCCACCGCCGTATCATACGCCTCTTTTTTCTGCGCCACCTTCACGTCAATTTCGTCCACCGCCGCCTGGTAGCTGTCCGCCGCATTTTCCGCATCTAATTTCGTCTCATTCAAACCGGATTTCGCCTCTAAATCCCCCGACGCTAACGCCGCCTCCGCTGATGCGAGGGTGCGCTCGGCTTCCGCCACAGCTTTTTCATAATAGCTTCTGGCATTCTCCATGCTCTCTTCCGTCAGCTTCATCAGAGCGTCCCCGGCAGTTACCGTATTCCCCGCCTCCTGATAGACTTCCTCCACCGTCATGGTTACTGCGCCCACGGAAAATTCCGGCAGCTGGCTTACCACGCCCATCTGGGTGGTGCCTTCCTCCGAAAACCCGCCCTCCGTTTCCTGCTGCGCTTCTATATTTTCCGGGGAAGAGGATTCCTCTGTCCCCGTTCCGCCTCCGATTATCTGATATGCAAGACCGCCGCCTGCCGCTAAAACGATTACTGCCGCTCCCACTGCCAGACAGCGGATTTTCTTTTTCCGTTCCATACGCTTACCCTTTCTGAGTTTCATATTTCCATACACTTCACATTTTTTTCTGCTTTACTATAGCAAAGCTACCTAAAAAGTTTTTGACTGTCATGTGATGGTTATGTGAAGATACCGTTAAATAACTGTGTTCCCGGAGGACTTTTTATTTCATAGGAGTTTCATCGCTTTTATACGTTCATGCAGCAAGGTTTTTCCTATGAAATAAAAAAAGACGGACAGGAAACTATCATGCGATATGCTTCCCACTCGTCTTTTTCCGCCCAAACAGGGCTGCTTTCCTTATTATATTTTTAATTTCCGGTCAAATCCACTAATTTCTGCATCTTCTCCGCAATCTCTTCTAAGATGGTTCCGTTGTCCTCCTGCGCCGTCAGCGTCTCGTTGGCATGAGCGGAAACCTCCTGGGAAATGGCAGAAATCGTCTGTATCGTATCCATAATCTCGTTGTTGGCACGCTTAAGCTCCCCGATATGGTTCGCCAGGCTGTCAATATTATCACGGATGGAATATGTATTTTCCTGAATGCTGTCAAAGCTTGCCGCCGTATTCTCCGTGGACTGCTTCTCTTCATTGATACCGTCAATCATCTGCTGCACCACGCTCACCACCTCACGGATGGCACCGGAAACATTTCCGATAAGCTGCGCAATGTTGGAGGTCGCCTCGTTCGTTCTGGTTGCCATGCCGGAAATCTCAGTCGCTACAACAGAAAAGCCTCTTCCCGCTTCTCCCGCCCTGGCAGCCTCGATACTGGCATTCAGCGCTAAAAGCCCCGTCTGGGAGGCAATGTCGCTGATTAACTCTACAATGGAGTTCATCTGCTCAATATAGCCGTCTAATGTCTGGAGCTTTTCTGCCACTTCCACACCGTTTTGTACGGAAAATTCCACAGTCTGCACCAAAAGCTCCACATCCCGTTTTCCATTGTCCAGCACGGTAAAGGTCTGCTGCATATTTTCGGTAATGTGGGCTGCCGCATCACTGGCAAGCTCCACTTTTTCCTGTATCGCCGTCGTCTGCTGCAGCTGGTTCTGTACCGCTTCCGCTGTGTCCGCCGTCCCGGAGGAAACCTGCTGCATGGCATTTCCGGTGGTTCTCGACGCCGTGCTTAATTTTGAGAGTTCTCCATTAATATCCTCTATGCCTCTTTTTAATTCTGTGGAAAGCTTGGAAATATTCTGCAGCACCGTCTCTGTCTCGCTCTGTGCCTCACTGACACGGTTGATTTTCTGCTCCGCATTTTCATTTAAGGTCTTTGCGGTAAAATAAGAATAAATTCCAACCATAATCATGGTGGATATCTGCAGCAGACCGTAGTCCGTGCCCAAATATCCCAGTTTTCCGGTGGTGGCTCCGATAGCGACGTAAATGATACTCTCCAATACCACACCCACATTGATGATAAGCGTATATCTTGCGTCATTAAAAATAGATACCAGAAGTATCATCGGTATAACAAAAACATACACAAACTGATTTGATGTGGTAAACAATATATAGGAATAAAAAATCGCATATCCCACAGCCACCAGATGCTTTATCGCAGGAGTCTCTTTATCCTTACGCCAGAAAACCTCCTCCAATACCGGCGATATCAGACCTATCACCGCTGCAATGAAAAAGGTCGGTACACTCCTTTTGTAGCTGATTGTCTCCAAGGAAATCAGCGCAATCACCACAATCACGTCCAGCCAGTGCGCAAATTTTACCATCTTATTATTCCGTACAATCTCGGAAATCTGCTCCCCGTTCTTCTGTTTCATATTTTTCTCCCTCACTTGTTAAAATAAACCTCTGTTCCCAATTTTACTACAGTCCGTCCATTTTATCAAGTGCCGCTGCTTCGGTGGTTTCAACACGCTGCTGCTGCGATTTTCACCTACTGCCACAGCGGTTTTTGTGGGGAATTTTTCCGTCCCGTTTTTTATGGTGAAAATTTTAAATCCACAATATTCTGCACCAGCTGCTGCATCTGTTCCCTCGACTGCATTCCTCTTGCCGCCTCAATGACCTGCTTTTTTTCCTTCTCTGTCATGGCTGCGAACTGCTCCATCGCCTCCTCATTCATCGCCAGCCCGAAACCTAATCCCACCGGAAGTCCATCCTCTTTTATCATAATAATATCTCTCCCTTTCTCACACTTCCTGACCTGCTGCCCCTAAAGAAGCAAGCGTTCCGTAAGAAGAACGCTGTTTTTTCATTTTCTCAGACTATCCCCAGCAGCTTCAAAATCCAGTAAATCAGCCCTAAGCACCAGCTGGAAAAAATACCGTACAGAATCACAGGTCCTGCAATGGTAAAAATCTTACAGCCGATACCAAATACCTGCCCCTCCTTCTGAAACTCAATGGCGGGGGCAGCCACGCCGTTGGCAAAGCCTGTGATTGGTACCAGCGCTCCCGCCCCGCCCCAGTTCGCCAGGGACGGATAAATATTAAAGCCCGTCAGCAGCACCGACAGCAAAATTAAAATCAGGCTGCACCAGCTGCCTGAGGTGTCTTTGTCCAGTCCGTAATTCTGGCAGGTATTTAAAATAAACTGCCCGATACAGCAGATGATTCCCCCCATGATAAATGCCTTTAACATATTCAGCCACAGGTTATGGGTAGGGGTCACTTCTTTGACGTACTCATTATATTTCTGCTGCAAGCGCTCTTTTTTCTCGTCCATACAATTCATCTCCCGCTTTCTCCGGCTTGTCTGCTTATGCCGGGTTCTTTGGTTTTAGTATGTACGAAAAGGGATTGGTTTATGCAGGGAAAAATAATGTAATAAAAATATGCGCTGTTTTCTTGCAATTCAAGGGGAATTATGACACTATAGATATGATTGTTGTACCGGATAAGTTTTGAAATGAGGGAAATGAGTTTATGGGAACTTCCATTTTATCTTTTGTCACAAATTATCTTTCTGAACTACATATCCAGGCTACCCTTACGGAGGATTTTCACATCGGGCTTTCCTCTCTGGATTTGGGGCTGCGGGACAATATTTTAAAATTGAAAGACACCCATGGACAAAGCCCTCTGTCCCATTTAGACGAAGGCTGCATTTATCATGTAAAAGATTATTACGGCTGTTTTTACTCTTTCTTTTTGTTCCCCGGCGAGCGGAAACTGTTTTTTGCCGGTCCTTACCTTACGGAAGAGGCGTCGGAAGATACGATAAACGCCCTGATGGAGGAGCTTAAAATTCCGGCGGAGCAGTTCCCGCAGCTGCGGGACTATTTTAATTCCCTGCCGCTGCTGCCTGCGCCCCATTTTCTGCACCTGCTGCTCCGGCAGCTGTATCAGGAGTTATCCGGCGGCGAGGTTCCCATTTTCCAGACCTTTGACCTGAAAAAGTCGGAAACAAAACAGGATTTTTTAGCCAATCACGAATTTCTCGTTCCCAAAGACCCGCTCCTTAGTATGCACCTGTTAGAGGAACGCTATCAGTTAGAAAACGCTTTTTTAGATGCGGTTGCTGAGGGCAGCTCCCAGAAGGCGCTATCGGCGGCGGAGCATTTTTCTGCTTTCCGTATCTCCCCCCGCTCCGAGGATTCCCTGCGGAACGCTAAAAATATGTTTCTGGTGTTAAACACCCTGATGAGACGAACCGCCTATGAAGCCGGGGTGCACCCCCTCTATATTGATGAAATATCAGGAAATTATGCCAGAATGATTGAACAGTGCCGCTCAGAAAAAGAGATTACGGATATTCCGCCCTACATGATACGAAGCTACTGCAACCTGGTGGAGAAGCGAAGCCTCTCCGACTACTCTGAGCCAATCCGGCAGATTTTAGTCACCATTGACGCCTCTCTGACAGCGGATTTGAGCCTGAAAAGATTTGCGGAAGAATTGTTTTTAAATACCAGCTACCTGTCCTCCCTCTTTAAGAAAGAGATGGGGATGACGCTGACAGATTATGTCAACCATTGCCGATTGACCTACGCAAAAAAGCTGTTAAAAAGCACCACCCTGTCCATTCAGAATATAGCCTTACAGTCCGGTTTTTCGGACATTCATTATTTTACCAGACTGTTCCGGCGGGAAAACGGGGTGACGCCAAGGGAGTGGCGGCAGACGCATTGAGTGGACATGAAACAAACGATACCGCTATTATTTTATAAATATATGGCATAATGGAGAAATAACCCTTACTTAACCATTTCTTTTTTCTATCATTTGGTCAATATCCTCAAATGCATTTTCTATTGCCTCAATATGATATCTTTCATACATACTATAAATAATATCTGTTATGCCTAATTCGTCCCATTGCTTCAAAACTTTATCAGCAGTCTTATTTTTATGCTTTGCATATTGTTCCAGCAAAAATATAAAAAAATCCATCTCTTTAGACATATTCATCTCTCCTCAAATAAAGCGAATTTCTTGGGTCCCCTGTTATCTGTTCACTTTCCCACATATCAAAAATACCTATCGGTGAAAACTCCCACATTTCAAGCTCCTCATCAGTCAGCATTTGATAGGTTTGGGAAAACAAAAATTTTCTTAAGGCGTTCATAGGTTTTATCCCATACTTATTGCAAATCTTTTCAACTATTTCCGTATTATAATAACTTAAAATAAATGGCGCTACCTGATTCATTTTATAATCACCTCACAGAATTTTAAATATTCCAAAGCCCTCGTTGTTTTCAACGCATACTGGTCTTTCAGTTTTTGTGGAAGAAGGCGTTTTATGGTTTCTTCTTCATCATAAATTCCCGCAAAATATGCCGCTATCACCGGCGCTGTCCTGTCGTTTGCGACAGGTCCTGCAACAATATCATACTCATCTGCTGCATTTTCATTCCTGCGGTTATTTGCTGTATATTTTAACCACTCTATGTTTGCTTTTTCAAAAACTAATACCTTTAAATTTTCAAACGCACTCTCTTCTAATTCAAAAACACTTATGGTTTCTTTTCCCGTTTTTCTTCTTGCTGTTGTTAATTTAGCCCATCGCTCCGCCTGCTCATAACTGGTGGTCAGATAAAATCCTGTTCCAAAATCGAGCTTCCGGTCAGAAACAATGATTTTGGGCGATTGAACAATTACATTACTTCCATGATATAACTTCATTATATCTCATCCTTCCCTAAACGAACATTCTTTCACTCATTATACCATGTGCTTCGCACAAGGCATTCGCCGTGGGCGACCCATGCGCACTCCGGCGCGTATAATGTCTGTCGACATTATACCATGAAACCAATAGCTTTCCCACAATTAGCACAAAAATATTCAGTCCTCCTTCCATCCTTCGCCCCCACATACAACCAAGGGAGACGCCAAAGCAGCGTCTCCCTGTCCTTTATCCCTTATTCCGGTTTTTTAATCTGATTCAACTGTGCATTTAAGCCCAGCAGCATTTCCTTGGTAATGGTCGGCTTCTCCATATTCTTCATATCCGTCATCATGGTCATCATATTCACCATACGCAGAATGGTAAATCCGCCCATCATCTGCAGCATTCCGTCAGACATTTCAAACTGCATTCCGGCTGCGCCGCCTGCACTGCCCATCATCTGTTTCATCAGTCCTCCAAGCAATGCCTTTCCTTCGTCACTGGCAAGAATGTCGCCCATCTTATCGTTTAATGAGAAATATCCCTCCGGCGCAGTGATGTCAAACCAGTTTAAGATAGCTCCCTTTTCTTTCAGGATATAATCCTGGTTTGGTTCCTCCACCTTGCGGATTTTGCTCTCGTCCCTGCAATCTCCGGCTACTGCCACTAAATCGCTCTCGCCGACATTCGGCACCTGGAAATAGAAGAAATGCTCTTCGCTCTTCTGCTTGCCAAGGCTCTTGCCGTTGACAAACAGCTCTACCTCCGGCAGGTTGGAGTAAACGGTAACCTTCGTGGTATCCTCCACACGGTCCACATAACGTTTTCCGCAGATGTGTACAAACGGGTCGTCGGATAACCATGCTTTATATGCATAGAAAGCGTCCTTTTTGTATTTACGGTCAAAGGTCATTAAGCCCTTATGGTTCTGTCCGTTCTCACCACCCTCATTTCTTGCGTCCGCACCGAAATCGTACATATTCCATACGTGGGTCGCCCAGAGATATGGTCTGGTAAATAACTGTTTGATTAACTCTTCATGATAATATGCCTGATATTCCTCGGTATAATCGCCCTGCTTCGGGTCGGAGGTATGCCAGTTCAACGCCTCGCAGCCGTACTCGCTGACGCCCACCGGGATATTCGGGAACTCTTTATGGAAATTGTCAAACCATGGTCCGTTCATGGAAACATCTCCGCCGTACCAGCCAAAGTAATGGTTGTAGGAAACCACATCCGGTATCTGGATATACGGGTCGTGAATGTCGCACATGGAAACCACGGCAATGGTGGTAAGTCTTGTTTTATCCATCTCATGAACCATATCATTTAAGATATTGTGGTTCTCCCTCAAATCCTCATCAGAAGCCCCGCTCATGGTAATCTCGTTGGAAAGTCCCCATACCACGATGGAAGGATGGTTATAGTTCTGTGTTACCAGCTCCTTCATCTGGGAAATGGTATTCTCCCGTCCTGTCGGCATATGGGTGGAAATATAAGGAATCTCTGCCCAGATGACAAGTCCGTTTTCATCACACAAATCATAGAAATACTGGTCGTGCTGGTAATGCGCCAGACGGATGGTGGTTGCCCCTAACTCTAAGATGAAGTCCATATCCTCTTTGTGGTGCTCCGGCAGAAGCGCATTTCCAATGCCCCATCTGTCCTGATGGCGGGAAACGCCGCGCAGCGGGTAACTCTCTCCGTTTAAGATAAAGCCCTTCTCCGGGTCAATCTCAAAGAAACGGCAGCCAAACCGTGTGCTGACACAGTCAATGGTTTCTTCCCCGGCAACCAGCTCTGCCTTTGCGGTATATAAATATGGGTCTTTCTTTCCGTTCCATAAATGAACGCCTGAAATTTCAAAGGTGACTTTGGTTTCGTTTGCAGGCACCTTCTTTGTCTCAACCACTGTTCCGTCTTTTTCACAGATGGTATAAACTACGGACTGGTCTGCCTTTGCATTGGTCAGGTAAGTCTCCACCTCAACCACTGCATTCTCTCCTTTTACCTCAGGAGTAACCTTGATACCCGGACCTCCATAATAATCTAAATCAAAATGAGACTCGTTTACAGCAATGAGGTTGACATTGCGGTAAAGTCCGCCGTAAAATGTGAAGTCTGCATTCTGGGGATAAACCCGGTCATTGACGCTGTTGTCCACTGCCACTACAATGAGGGTTTTGATGTCCATGGCGTCTGTGATGTTTACTCTCCAGGTAGAATATCCGCCGTCATGGTGGGCTAATTTTTTACCGTTGACATATACGTCTGCGGAGGAATTTGCCCCCTGCAGCTCTAAGTAATACTGCTCTGCCTCCGGCAGCTCTGCTTTTTCGATTTCCTTTGCATAATAACAGGTTCCGCGGTAGTAATCATTTCCGCCGTCCTGTCCGTCAATTTCATTCCAGGAATGGGGCAGATTGACCCAGTACCATTTTTCCGGCATGGTCTTTGGTGCTTCCGCCGCATCCTTTGTGAACGCCCATTTCTGATTGATATTGATAATCTGTCTCATTGTTATCTACCTCCGTTTTGGTATCAGGTTTCCGTGTTCGATATCATTATCCTAGCATATTCCTGCTGAAATTTCTTTGGATATTCTTTAGCAAAAATGGAACAATATTTGTTATTTGACATTTTCTTCTAAAAATTATTCCAAAACAGAACCCATTCCATGAGATGCGGTAACGATGATTTTATCAGCCGGGAATATTCACGGACCAGAGGTATTTCTCCCCCATTCCCCACAAAAACAGTTCCTTCATCTGCCCGTCATATTCCTCAAAGGGTCTGTAATCGGCGAGCATTCGAAAAAGCCACTGCTCCCTTTCGTCCTTAGGAGAGAGTTTTTCCACATGTTCCAATACTAATTTTTCCAATTCCAGCGGCTTTATATCCTCGGGAATCTCTACTCCATATAACTGTTTCAGCAGCCCTGCGGCGTAATAGTATTCATAGTTTCCCGTGAGAACGGATTTCTGCATATTGCATTTGATAATGACGCTCTGCCTTGCAATAGATGGCACCATGGCATTTTCCTCTTTTCTTCTAAAACTGTTTTTCTGCTTCTATTTTAGAATTACTTTGGAAACGCGTCAAGCTCATGTGCCGGCACATTTCTATTCCGCCGAATAACCTGTCTGAATTTCAGACTGCCAGGCGGTTCAGAAAGAAATACAGGGAGCCAAGCATTTTTCCAAGCGCCATAATAATCATAACATAAGTAAGCCCTTCCTTTAGTCCCATCCTGCGGAACATAATCGGAAATGTGTTGAGGATTTCCGCCAACGCCACCGCAATGCACCCCACGAAAATTCCTGCCGAAAGCCCATAGGCACAGAGGAACAGCGGTCCGAAGGGTATCCTGATATTTAAAAATACGGAAATAATATTTCCCAGGATTCCCCCTAAAATAATAGCATTTTCAAAGTGCATGGTTTCCGCCGCCCGGTTGCATTTTCCTATCATACGGGGCACAACGCCAATGACTATCATAAAGGCGAAGGTCCCTGCGGATACGGCGAATCCGGCTGCAATTCCGATTAGTCCCAGAAAAATCTCCTTAATTAACATCAATGCTGTGTCCCTTTCTTCCTGCGTTGTCGATAAATGTGGTATCAATATCCGTCTCGTATTTTCTCATTTCCACCTGTATCGGCGTTGGGTCATGGGTGATTTTCTTTTTGCCCACATGGTTAAAGAAGATTAAAATACCCACTCCAAGTCCAAGACAGTAACAGATTTCCAACTCCGTCACACCCTCCGGTGCCGTCCCCATGACCTGGAAATAAAATTTAGAAAATACGTCCGTCACACCCACGTCATTATTAAACGCCATAATGGTAAAGGCGGAGCCGAAAAAGATAATCACGCAGAGCACAACCGTCTTTATGGCGTTCAGCAGCTTGGGCTTCTTCGGATTGGGAATGTATTCCACAATGAAATCACTCTCCCCCTCATTGGAAATATCCACATTGGGGTATTCCTCATGAATCAGCTCAATGATTTTTAAAACGGAAAATACCTCCATCTGGTTTTTCTGTTTTTTTACATCAATGGCGTCCTGAAAGGTATAAACCTTTTTCTGCTTCAGCTGCCGCACAATGGCAGGGTTGGCGCACTCCATTTTCGCAATGTCCGACAGCTTCACATGGCGGTCTGTCACAATGGTATTCTTTTCAATTTTCAGATATAATGTCTCATTTCCTACGCCCATACTTCTGCCTCATCTTCGATTTCCGTACAATTTTTTACTAACGTCCCATCTACCGGAAGCTCGCTCTCCCGCAGATTTTTCATATAAAAACAAATTCCAAAGACCAGTGCAATTACGATTAAACCCATTAAACATAGTCTGTATTTTCTGCAATTCATAGTGTTTCCCCTCCTAAATATATAAGTGCAGAATTTCGATACCCTGCAGCTTAATCTTTCTGTGCAGGATTATTATTTCTAAAATTACAAATATTATGTATCAGATTGCTTTTTATAAAAAAACGTGTTACCTTTTCATAAGAAAGCATTTGCTCAAAATGCAAAAATTCAGAATTTCTGCATTGACGAATCAGAGGATTCTGTAAGAAAGGAACTGCATTTACTATGGCAGAAACAAAGGAAATACTTTCTCTTGCCGTGGAAACCGGCGACGCACTGCTTCGGAACGGTGCAGAGGTCTACCGGGTGGAAGACACGGTCATGCACATCTTAGAGGCATATGAAATAGAAGAATATGACGTGTACGTTTTGTCAAACGGTATTTTTGCCAGCGCCAATGAAAATAAAGAGGACGCCTGCAGCATGATACGGCACATTCCCCTAGGCTCCACCCACTTAGGGCGGATTGCAGCCTTAAACCAGCTTTCCAGGGAAATCTGCTCCCATGAGTGCTCCCTGATGGAGGCGTGGGAACGGTTAGACGAATGCTGCGCGATTCCCACCACGAAAAAAAACTCCGCCCGCTTTTTCTGTGGCATGGGCTGCGCCTGCTTTGGCTATCTTTTTGGCGGAACCCTTTTTGACGCGGTGACTGCCTTTTTTACCGGACTGCTTCTGCAGATTCTATTGCAGCGGATGAGCACAGGAAGAGTCTCTAAATTTATCATCAATATTTTAGGAAGCGCCTTTGTGACCTTTTTAAGCCTGCTGCTCTACAGCCTGAAGCTGCCGATTTTGTATGATAAGGTTATCATCGGCTCTATCATGCCCTTAGTTCCCGGTATCGCCCTCACCACTTCTATCCGTGATTTTTTCAACGGCGATTACCTGTCCGGGGCAATTCATATGATTGACGCTATTCTGACCGCCTTTTGCATTGCGGTTGGCGTGGGTACGGTTATGACGGTTTATTATTTTCTGATGGGAGGTTCTCTGTTCTGATGGTGATTCAATTTATGGTTAGTCTGATGGCAACCCTGTCTTTTGCGGTGCTGTTTAACGCGCCAAAGCCGGAATTATTCTTCTGCGGTCTGACAGGCGCCATCGGGTGGATTGTCTATCTGATATGTTTAAATTTCAACGACAGCATAACGATTGCCAATCTGACGGCAACGCTGGCTTTGACGGTGATTTCAAGAATGATTGCCTCCCTGCGGAAAAATCCGGTGACGCTGTATCTGATTTCCGGAATTTTCCCGCTGGTGCCGGGAGCGGGTATTTATTATACCTCTTACTATTTTATTATGAATGAAATGGGAGAGTTCTCCAAATACGGTATGCAGACGGTGAAGGTAGCCGGAGCCATTGTGCTGGGGATTATCTTTGGGTTTGCGCTGCCGCAGGGATGGTTTAATGCGTTGGGGAAGCGGAGGCGGGAGTTTTAGAAATGGGGGGGGGATGGCGGCGGACGCTTGAAGAGACTGAAAATTAATGTCCCTCACCGGCAATCTGTGCCGCTAATTCCTCTAAATATTCCCAGCGCTCCATTTTTTCTTCTAAAAGCTGCTCTGTCTGTTCTTTTTCTGTCAGCAGTTCTCCTAATTTCACGGAATTGGTGGCGTTTGCCGCCATATCGTTGTCTAATTTCTCTAATTTTTCCTCTAAAGCGGCAATGTCGTCCTCTATTGTCTCATATTCTTTCTGCTCTTTATAACTGAATTTCAATTTCTTTTCATGCTTCCATGTGGCTGCGGAAGCCTTTTTCTGCTCCTCGTCCGTAACTGACGGGGCAGCTGCCGCCTGGTTCAAGGAAATATTTTTTCCCGAAATACTTTTTCCTGCACTGCCTCCTGCCGCCGTCGTCTCTCCCGGCGTCCTTCCCTCTTCTGCCAGCCGATTTGCATAATCGGTGTAACCGCCTTCATACTGGCGGATTTTGCCGTCTCCCTCAAAAGCAAAAATCCTTCGCACGATACGGTCAAGGAAATATCTGTCGTGGGAAACCGTGATAACGATACCGTCGTAGCTGTCTAAATAGTCCTCTAAAATCGTCAGGGTTCTGGTGTCCAAATCGTTGGTGGGCTCGTCTAAAATCAGCACATTCGGCGCTTCCATCAGCACCCGCAGCAGATTGAGCCTGCGTTTTTCCCCGCCGGAAAGTTTTCCGATAGGGCTGTACTGCTGGGAAGCCGGAAAAAGGAAACGCTCTAGCATGGCGGAGGCTGACACCAAGCCCTCTGCGGTACGGACATATTCGGCTGTGTTTTTGATATAGTCAATGACCTTTTCCTCCGGGTTCATGTAGGCTATGCCTGCTTTTTCCTCCTGCTCAATTTCCTGGGTATAATAACCGATTTTAATGGTCTGTCCCACCGTAATTTTTCCCGAATCCGGCGTAAGCCTGCCGTCAATGATTTTCATTAAGGTGGTTTTTCCGCTGCCGTTCGGACCGATAAATCCGATACGGTCCTGCTTTAGAAAAATATAGGAAAAATCCTCTATGAGTGTTCTGCCGTCGTAGCTCTTGCTGATATGCTCCAGTTCAATGGTGGTTCTTCCCATCCTTGAGGTGATGGAGCTCATTTCCACTGCGCCGTCTGTCTGTGGGGCGGACTGGTTTTTTAATTCCTCATAGCGCTGCAGCCGCCCTTTCTGTTTGGTGGTCCGCGCCCTTGCCCCGCGGCGGACCCATTCTAATTCCTTCCGCAGAATATTCTGCCGTTTCCGCTCGCTTGCCTGCTGCATTTCCTCCCGCTCCGCCTTCCTCTCTAAGTAGCCGGAGTAATTCGTATCGTAGCTGTAAATGCTTCCCTTGTCCACCTCCACAATCCGGTTGCAGACGCTGTCCAAAAAATATCTGTCGTGGGTCACCATAATCAAAGAGCCACGCCATTTTTTCAGGAAATTTTCCAGCCAGTCCGCCATGGCGGAATCCAGATGGTTGGTAGGCTCGTCTAACACCAGCACATCACAGGGCACCAGCACCGCCGCCACCAGCGCTAAACGTTTTCTCTGCCCGCCGGAAAGCTCTCCCGTTTTCTGCCCAAAATCCATAATACCCAGCCGGGTCAGCATGGCTTTGGCATCGCTCTCTAAATTCCACAGCTCTCCATGACCGCTGTACTCCTTTGCGCTTAAAAGCACGCTTTCTAATACCGTCTTTTCCGAATCAAACACAGGATTCTGGGGCAGGTAGCGCACCACAATATGATTTCCCTTCGTGACAGTGCCTTCCTCCGGCTGCTCTAACCCTGCTATGATTTTTAACAGCGTGGATTTTCCGGTTCCGTTGATACCGATAACGCCTACCTTTTCCCCCTCCTGCAGATAAAAGGAAGCCTTATGAAAAAGCTCCCTCTCCGTGTAGGATTTTGTGATATTTTCTACATTGATGATGTTCATACTGATAACCTTTCTGACTTCCTGCATTTTTTGCACCATGGCACAAGCGCAGCATGCCTAAAACCAGCTCGTCTGCTTTGCGCCATGACGCGACTTATATTTTCCAAATGATGTCACTGGCTCCTGCGGATAAAGCGCAGGCATTCCAGCTCCGGCATGGGTCTGCCGTAGTAGTAGCCCTGTATGTAATCTACGCCCAGCCGCTCCATCTCATCACGCTGCTCCTGATTCTCCACGCCCTCCACAATCACAGGCAGCCCTAACTGCTTCATGGTGCTGATTTCATTCTGCAATACAATCCTTGCAGACTTTTTCTCAAAATACGCCCAGAGGATTTCCTTGTCAATCTTAATTTTCTGAAAAGGAAAACGAATCAGGTAGGAACAGTTGGCATTGCCGCTGCCGTAATCGTCTAAGGCAAAGGTAATGCCCGCTTTTCCCAGCTCGCGCATATGGCGCAGCATTAACTCCGGCGCCCGGATTGCCGTCCCCTCCGTGACCTCAAGGGAAATCATGGAGGGCGGAATGTGGAATTTTTCCAGCACCGGCAAAATCGTCTCTTTCAGATTCTGACGGAGGCACTGCACCGCTGACACATTCACATGAATATTTTCAAGTCCCAACGATTCGTTGGAAAGCACATGCTTTGATAAAAATTTACAGCACTCTTCTAATACCTGCTCCCCAATCTGGAGCACCGTCCCGTTTTTCTCCGCTAAGGGAATAAATTCCTCCGGTGAAATGTACCCCAGTTCTTCATCCCGAAGGCGCACTAAGGCTTCTAAGGAGACAATTCTCTTTTCCGCCAGGGAATAAATCGGCTGATAATACACCTCAAATCCCCGTTCCCGGATTGCCCGCTCCACCGCCAGCTCCACGCTGTTCCTGTGGCGGTATTTCTCCAAAAACCGGGCGTCCGTCTCAAATACCGTCTGGTTTCCCGTCTTTTTTGCCCGTTCCAAAAGGTACTCCCACATATTCCGAAACTCGGAAACAGAGGCAAAATCCTGGGGATAATGCTGGATAATCAGCGCCATATCCAGCATGACATTGTTTTTCTGTACATTCCAGCCCGCCGCAAAACGCTTCTGTATCTTCTCTTCCAATTCTCTGCTCTCTTTTTCTGAGTCTACGGGAATCAGAAACGTGTCCTCTGTGTTGTGGAATACATGAAATTTTCCGCAGGTTTTCACCAGATAGCTCCCCACGTCCGCTAAAAGCTGGTTTCCGTTCTCCACGCCTAACATACTGGTAATGTGGTGAAAATGGCGGATATAAACCGTAAGAATGGCATGTCTCTCCTGCTTCTCGATTTTGCTTTTTAACTGCTGACGAAATGCCTTATCATTTGCCAGCCCTGTAATGTGGTCGGACAGCTCGCTGGGGTTCTGCATTGCGAAATACAGCATCAGCAGAATGATAACATTGGCTGTGCTTGTCAAAAGCAGTCCCCTCACCCTGTACTGTAAAACCACAGCCCCTGCCGCCGTTGCACTATAAATAAAAATAGCTGCTTTCATCCGCACATTGACCTCCCTGCGGCGTATCAGCACCAGCGCCAGGTTCAGCAGGAAATAGTAAACAATATAGGCATAGCCGTACCATGCGCCAAATCCCTGGCAGTACCGCCCGTTGTCAAAATAATAGAAAAACCCGTTCCGGGGCGTCAGCAGAACCATTGCCTCAAAAAATACAAAGGGCAGCGTCCCGGCTGCCTTCGCCAAAAGCCTCCCCTTTTTCTTAAATTCGCACACCTCTGCCACATAGCGGAAAATAGAATAGGAGCATAAGCCCTCCAGCACAAAAAAAGCAAACGCAAACAGCTTGTTCCAGCTTTCCGGAACAAGCGCCGCATTTGCTATTCCAATACAGGATAAAATATTAAAAACACATTCTCCGATACAGACCAGAAGAAGCCTGAAAAACATTTTTGTCCTATCGGTGGGGAACTGGCGGACAAAGAGGAAATGCAGCAGCACAATCATCAATACCACCAGTGACGCTATCTCAAAATCGTAATTATACTCCACCCGCCTGTCCCTCCTGCCCCTGCTCTTCCTGAGCTTCCTTCGCCTGTACAATCGCCTCGTTCAGCTGAAGCATTTTGGCATCCAGCATGGAGACGATTCCAGAGCATTCCCTTAAATCACGGCTGATGTATTCCGGCGCGTTTCCCTCAAATTTATAATAAATCTTATGCTCTAAGCTCGCCCAGAAATCCATCGCCATGGTTCGTATCTGTATTTCCACCTTGGTGTCAATCACACGGTCTGTCAGGAAAATCGGTACTGTCACCAGCATATGATAGCTCTTATAGCCGCTCTCCTTCGGGTGCTTGATGTAGTCCTTGACGGAAAGCACCGTCAGGTCATTCTGCCTGCCTATCATCTCCGCCAGCTTATAAATATCTGAGGTAAAGGAACAGACAATCCGGATGCCTGCAATGTCGTTCACATGGTTTACCATGTTATCAATGGTGGATTCGTAACCGCTGCGTTTTAACTTTTTGACAATGCTCTCCGGCGTCTTAATTCTCGATTTTATATATTCGATTGGATTGTACCTGTGTACCTGCTGAAACTCATCATTCAAAATTTCAACTTTCGTCCGCACTTCTTTCAATGCCGAGTTATATAAAAATATGATTGTATTCCAGCTGTCAACACTCTCGCTGATTGTGTACGGTCTGTCCATACTATCCCTCCAAAACATCATATTCCAATATCAGTATAGCATATTTTCCTATGGTATGGGGAATTATTTGAAATTTATTTCCTGAGAAATTCATTTCTCTTTCCTGCGGTACACCTTTGAAAACAGAAACAGAATAAATACAGCGTCCACAAGAAGCGTCAGCGGCACATCGCGCCAGCGGTACACCTGACCGCTGATATCCCCCGTCCCGGTCAGCACTGCAATCATGTTGTTATTGATATAGTGCATTACCACGGGAACCCAGATGTTTTCTGTTTTAAGGTAACCGTATCCGAAGAAAATGGCAAAGCTGACACAGGTAATTATCTGTAACAGCACGCTAATCATCCAGGTATCCGGGCTGTAGTAGAAAATATTAATAGGCAGGTGCCACAATCCCCATGCCACGCCTAACAGCAGGACGCCGCCTTTTAAGCCGAACCGCTTCTGTAAGAGGGGCTGGAAGAAGTAGCGCCAGCCATACTCTTCTCCTAAAAATGCGGAGAATGACAGGAAGAAGCTAATCGCTAAGTTCAGCAGCATAATATAGGTCATAGGGCTTGTTACGGTTTCTACAAACATGGAAATCTGTCCCTCCAATACGCAGGAAAACAACAGGCGGAGCATATAGAGCGCAAAAAACAGGAGCATATAAAGCCATGATTTTGCGTTTTGTTTTCCGGTGAAGCTAAGTCCGTAAGCACGGCGTATTTCTTTTTTCTCTACGCATAACAAAATCAGCAGGACAATGCTGAGTATTATCACTGGTATCTGGGAGAGAACCATCCAGTTTAGCTGGCTCCAAATCATACTGAACACTGCCGTTACCATCGTTACTGCTGTGGTGGCGAGAAATCCATAATAAAATTTCTTTGGGAGAAGCTCGCCTTCTTTTTTGGTGAAGAGCTTTGCTAAGATTACTCCGGCTGCGGGGTAGTACATCTGAGCTGTGGGGAATGCGGTTACGTCATTGCCGCGGTAATAGCTGATACCCATTAGGACGCCCATCAGGATTGGGAGTCCGAATGCGGTCAGGGTAAAAATAATCAGTTGTTTTTTCTCTGTTTCATTCCATGTCATTGAATAAAATCCTCCTTTTTGACAAGTTTGAGTGTCATTGTGACAATTTTTCTTGTCATTTTGTTCTATTGGTATTATATGAATGACAAGGATATTTGTCAATGGTTTTTGACAATTTTTGTTGTCATTTTTTTATTCTATCAAATTTTGGGGGAGGAGGAGTGAGGTTATGAGGCAGATTGCACAGAGCGGGCGCTGGTTTTGTTCCGATGTACAGAGATAAGATATTCTAAGAAATCTGCTTCCACTGGATGGAAAAGGGACGTAACCGGTATAAAGGCGCCCTCCATGGCGCCGTTATACCTCGCCCAGCCGTCCGTGGCTGGGCGTTACTGGGTATCGGGCAGATTTCTAAGAATATCTAATCTCTTCCCATAGTCACAAAACCAGCGCCCGCTCTGTGCAATCTGCCAATATCAGTTACTGGCTGGGTCCCCCTGTTTGGATGCCTAAATGACTTGAAAAATGCTACGTGGGTAGCTTGCTTTATTTCAGCATGGGTTTCGGCGAAAAAGCAGGGTTTTAAAGGGTATTATAGGTCTAGTTTTAAATCGTTTTCTTTTATCCAGCCAATTTTGCGGAAGAATAGGCCGAAAAGCCATGACAATAGACCGGGAAGGAAGAAAGATACCATAAGAAGTCCTATCCAGTCCGTGACTGTGATGGCGGTTTTGATGCCTGCTGCCATGTCTGCCAGCCAGCCGGTGTAGACGCCGATTTGTCCTACCAGACCGCAGGTGCCCATACCGGAGGAGACGGCGGCGCCGTTCATTTCCAAGTGGAATACGCAGGTTGATATGGGGCCTGTGATGGCGGAGGCGAGGATGGGCGGGAGCCAGATGCGGGGGTTTTTTATGATGTTTCCCATTTGGAGCATGGAGGTTCCGATTCCCTGGGCGAAAAGGCCGCCCCATTTGTTTTCACGGAAGCTTAGGACTGCGAAGCCTATCATCTGGGCGCAGCAGCCTGCTAATGCTGCGCCGCCGGCAAGTCCGGTGAGTCCTAACGCTGCGCAGATGGCGGCGCTGCTGATGGGGAGAGTGAGGGCGATTCCTACGAGGACGGAGATGATGATTCCCATGAAGAAGGGCTGTAATTCTGTTGCCCACATGATGGCGTTTCCTACGGCGCTTGCCGCCGCTCCGATGGCGGGCGCCCACCAGGTGGAAAGCCCTGCTCCCACAAGAATGGTGACAAGGGGGGTAACTATGATATCTATTTTGGTTTCTTTTGAGACGGCTTTTCCCAATTCTGCAGCGAAAATCGTCACCACCAGAACCGCTAAGGGACCTCCGGCTCCGCCAAGGTCGTTTGCGGCTGCTCCTACTGCCGCTAAGGAAAACAATACCAGTGGAGGCGACTGCAGGGCATAGCCGATTGCTGCTGCCATGGCGGGTCCCACGGCTGCCTTTGCGTAATTTCCTATGGTCACAAGAAGGTCAATGCCAAGCTGGGTGCCAAGGGTACTGATTATGGTTCCAATCAAAAGGGACGCAAACAATCCCTGCGCCATAGCTCCCAGCGCATCTATGAAGTAGCGCTTTGCGGAAATCTCAATATTCTTTCTTTTTAAAAATGCTTTTAATTTTTCCATTTTACTGTCTCCCTCTTCTGTCTGACTGTGGTTGTCCCTAATCTTCCTCTATCACGTGCAGTTCTAAATAATCAAAGTCTATCTGCTCGATAAAGCTGTCCTGACAGAATCTTGTTTTGGCGTGACGCCTGAATTCCTCTATATTGGCGTCTAACCAGATGGGTTTTCCTAAATCAAATTCATAGCACACCTGCTCTAACGCATTAAAAATTTTGTGGGTTCTTGTGTCCGGCGTGTCGTCACTTACGGTTATGTCCCGCAGTAAATGGGTGCCCTTCATCATTTTAAACCAAATTTTCATGTATGTTCCCCTCTTCCTTTTTATGATTTCCTGCGCTGCCTGTTTACCTCATACATTAACAGGGAGGCGGAAATTGCGGCATTTAAGGATTCCACTTTTCCCTCCATGGGAATTTTGATATATGTGTCTGCTAAATCTGCTGTTTCATCTGACAAGCCATTGCCCTCGTTTCCAATCAGAAATGCCGTTCCTTTGCGGTAATCCGGCTCGTCATAGGATAGGGTTCCCTTTAAATGGGCGGCATAGACGGCAATCTGCTGTTCTTTGAGTTTTTCAATGGTTTTCTTTAAATCCTCCGTTACAAAGAATGGCATCCGGTAAATGCTTCCCATGGTGGAGCGGATGGTTTTCGGGTTAAATAAGTCCACGGTTGTCCGGTTCATCACCACTCCGGTGATACCCGCGCCCTCCCCGGTGCGGAGCATGGTGCCTAAGTTTCCGGGGTCCTGAATGCTTTCTAAAATTAAAAGATGGGTCTGCTCCTTCTGTAATAAATCTTCTAACTGGTACTGCGGTTTTTTTACCAGACAGAGAATGCCCTGGGGCGTCTGGGTATCGGAGACACTTTTTAAGACAGAATCTGCCACTACCTCATATTCTCTGCCCTCCAACATTTTTTTATGCTCCGGCTCATTCAAAAAAGTTTCGGAAACATAAATATCTGTCACCCAGTCTTTTGGGGCTTCGGCAAACATCTTTCTTCCCTCCACCACGAAAATGCCTTCTTCATTTCTTGCTTTCGCTTTTTTTAACAGCAGGCTGATACGCTTCATCTGCTGGTTTGCTGTACTTGTAATCATGTTATTTTCCTTGCTTTCCTGTGAAAATCAAATAGAAAGATTTCTTCCTCTGCACGGGTCTGCGCATGAAAAAAATCCGCCACACTCATTTTCCAAGTATAGCGGACTTCCTTAAAAATTACAACTCTGTACTATGATAAATCCAGACTGTATTTTTATATGTTCCATTATGTAGCTTTTCATCTATAAAGAAAGGTTCTTGCTGATTTCGTACTGGTATTCCGGAATGCCTTTTTCCATTGCCAGCGCCTCGTCAATGTCAAAATCAACAAAATCGCCGTGACGGTATCCTACGACACGGTTTGATTTGCCCTCGCAGAGTAAATCCACTGCCAAAGCTCCCATGGTAGATGCGTACACACGGTCTTTACAGGTCGGGTTGCCGCCGCGCTGCATATGTCCTAAAATGGTAGCACGGGTTTCCACGCCGGTTGCAGCTTCAATACGTTTCGCCATACTTGAGGAATGTCCGATACCCTCTGCGTTGATGATGATATGATGCTGTTTGCCGCGTTTTCTGTTCTCGATGATATGGTTGACCAATTTCTGCTCGTCATAATCGTATTTCTCCGGAAGTAAAATATCCTCCGCGCCGTTGGCGATACCGCACCACAATGCAATATAGCCTGCTCCACGTCCCATAACCTCAATGATACTGCAGCGCTCATGGGAGGTAGAGGTATCACGAACCTTATCAATCGCCTCCATTGCCGTATTTACTGCCGTATCAAATCCGATGGTGTATTCGGTACATGCAATATCAAGGTCGATGGTTCCCGGAAGTCCGATGGTGTTGATGCCAAGGGATGCTAACTTCTGCGCGCCCTTAAAGGAACCGTCACCGCCGATAACGATAATTCCGTCAATGCCGTGTTTTTTACAAATCTCAGCGCCCTTCTGCTGTCCCTCCGCTGTGGTAAACTCCATACAGCGTGCGGTCTGTAAAATCGTACCGCCTCTCTGGATGATATCGGAAACGTCCTTGGCTTCCATATCAATGATTTCTTCCTGCAGAAGTCCTGCATAACCTCTCTTAATGCCTTTTACTTTCTTTCCCTTTGCAATCGCTTCTCTTACTACTGCACGAATTGCAGCGTTCATGCCGGGAGCGTCACCTCCGCTGGTCAATACGCCGATTGTGTTAATCTCTTTTGCCATTCTTATCCATTCCTCCTAAAAAAATATACCCATTTATCTTTTTAATCTATATTTTAATCTGTTTACGCTTTCTTTTCAATGCTCTTTTCTACAACTTTTACATTATTTTCGCCCAAAAAGTTAGTTAAATTGTTCACAATCTCAGAATTTATCCGAATCGTATGGTTTTTTCCTAATTTTTTCATGGCTCTGGGAGAAGCAATGTAAATGACAACCTCGTCCTTCCCATCGGATTCTAACAGCATGGAATAAAGCGTCTGCTCCTTCTCGGAAAATTCCTCCTTGGTGGGAAACTGCAGCCACAGCTCCCTTATGGTGTCATCAAAGGAATAAATTTTTTCACAGATTAATTTTCCGTTTTTGTCCTCCTCCACGTTGGCATGACCGCTGATAAATACCTTTTCATCCTCGATTAAATACTGGTGATATTTCTCATAGTCCCTGGGAAAAACCACCACCTCCACCGTGCCGAACAAATCCTCAATCGTCAGAAATGCCATGGTTTTGTTGTTTTTGGTGTATTTGATGGTCTTTTCCGTAATCATGCCGCCGATGGTGACGGACTGGTTATCCTTGATTTTTACTTCATTGGTTTCCTCATCTAACAGGAAATCCGAGGTGACGGCGTTGATATTTTTCTTCCATTTTTCCTCATATTCCTCTAAGGGATGACCGCTTAAGTAAATCCCAAGCACTTCTTTTTCGAATCCTAATTTAATTTCTTTCTTAAATTCCGGCACATCCGGGTACTGCACCTTATAGGCTTCTTTCTCTTCCTCGGAAACCAGGTCAAACAGGGACATCTGCCCCGCCATGGAGGTTTTCTTTTCCTGCGCCAGATTATCCATCAGCATGGTAAATACCTGCATCATCTGCTGGCGGTTTCCGTCTAAGCAGTCACAGGCTCCGGCTTTGATTAAATTTTCCACCGCCCGCTTGTTGACCTCGCGGCTTGCCACCCTCTCTAAAAAGCTCTGCAGCGTCGTAAATGCTCCGTTTGCCTTCCGTTCCTCTAAAATCTGGTTAATCACCGGGCGCCCGATGCTTTTTATGGCATACATGCCGTAGCGGATGCCCTCCGCCGATGCGCTGAAGGTTCCCTCTCCCTCATTAATGTCGGGTGGCAGCACCTTGATTCCCATCTGGCGGCAGGTGTAAATATACTCCGACACCTTTCTGGTATTGTCGATAACGGAAGTCATAAGCGCCGTCATAAATTCCACCGGATAATAATATTTCAGGTAAGCGGTCTGGTACGCCACCACCGCATATGCCGCCGCATGGGATTTATTAAAGGCATATTTAGCAAAATCCACCATGGAATCGTAAATTTCATTTGCCGCCTGCTCACTGATACCGTTATTGACACAGCCCTTGATTCCCTGCTCCTCATTGCCGTAAACAAAGTTCTGGCGCTCCGCGTCGATGACATACTGCTTTTTCTTACTCATGGCACGGCGGATATTGTCTGCCTGCCCCATGGTATAGCCCGCCAGATTCTGCACAATCTGCATGACCTGCTCCTGATAGACAATACAGCCGTAGGTAGGCTCTAAGATTGGCTCTAGCTCCTTGCAGACATAGGTAATGCTGCCGGATTCATTTTTTCCCTTGATGTATTTGGGAATAAAGTCCATGGGACCCGGACGGTACAGGGAAATTCCCGCAATGATATCCTCAAGGCTCTGGGGCTTTAGCTCTTTCATGAAGTTTTTCATCCCGGAGCTTTCCAACTGGAATATGCCCTCACATTTTCCGGTGCCGATGGAATCTAATACTTTTTTGTCATTATAATCAATGAGCCGGACATTCTCATCCTTTTCTCCAATGTAATCAATGTGGTCCACATCAATCCGCACGCCGTGATTTTTTTCTATCAAATCCGTCGCATCCTTGATAACCGTCAAAGTGCGGAGTCCCAGGAAATCCATCTTTAACAGCCCCAGCTCTTCGATGGTGGTCATGACAAACTGGGTAGTAATGGTGCCGTCGGAGCCGCGGGACAGCGGCACATATTCGTCCATTGCCTTCTGAGAAATCACCACGCCCGCTGCGTGCATGGAGGTATGTCTTGGCAGCCCCTCAAGGCGCTTTGACATGTCAATCAACGTGTGCACCTGCTCGTCCGACTCATACATTGCCCGCAGCTCCGGGTTCATAATCAGGGCTTTGTCGATGGTGATGTTCAGCTCGTTGGGAATATTTTTTGCAATGGTATCGCAAAAATTGTAGGGCAAATCCATCACGCGCCCCACGTCGCGAATCACGCCCCTTGCGGCTAACGTACCAAAGGTTACAATCTGGGTGACACAGTCCTTGCCGTATTTTTCCACCACATAATCAATGACTTCCCCGCGTCTTTCGTAACAGAAATCAATATCAATATCCGGCATGGTGACACGCTCCGGATTTAAGAAACGCTCAAAGAGCAGATTGTAACGGATGGGGTCAATATTGGTGATACCCGTGGTGTAGGATACAAGGCTGCCCGCCGCACTTCCACGCCCCGGTCCCACCGGAATACCGTGGGTTCTGGCAAAATTGATAAAATCCCACACAATCAGGAAATAATCCACGTAACCCATTTTCTGAATAACGGAAAGCTCATAGTCAAGCTGAGGCAGAAGCTCGTCATGATTTTCGGGATAACGCTCTAAAAGTCCCTCATGGCAGAGTTTATTTAAGTAAGTCCAGGAATCATACCCCTCCGGCACGTCAAAATGCGGCAGCTTCGTAACGCCGAACTCAATTTCCACATGGCAGCGGTCTGCAATCTTCTGGGTATTGTCAATCGCCTGGGCTGCATAGGGGAACAGAGCGCGCATTTCTTCCTCTGATTTCACAAAATACTGTCCGCCATCGTAGCGCATCCGGTTTTCATCGGACAGCTTTTTTCCGGTCTGCAGACACAACAGAATATCGTGGGGCTCTGCGTCCTCCGCATAAGTGTAATGGACGTCGTTGGTGGCAACCAGCTCAATGCCGGTCTCCTGGCTCATGCGCAGAAGTCCCGCATTCACAGTTTTCTGGTCGGGAATGCCGTGGTCCTGAAGCTCTAAAAAGAAGTTTCCCTTTCCGAAGCATTTCTCATATTTAAAAGCAACCTCCTTTGCCTCCTCATACATACCCCGGACTAAATACCGCTGTACCTCTCCGGCAAGGCAGGCGCTTAGGGCAATGATTCCCTCATGATACTGCTCTAACACTTCCATATCCACACGGGGTTTATAGTAATAGCCCTCCGTAAAACCTCTTGATACAATTTTCATTAGATTTTGATACCCCTGATTGTTTTCCGCCAACAATACCAGATGGTAATAACGGTCCTCCCCGTGGGCAGCCTCCCTGTCAAAGCGGGAACCCGGCGCCACGTAGACCTCACAGCCTAAAACAGGGTTAATCCCAGCCGCCTTCGCCGCCTTGTAAAAATCAATAACGCCGTACATCACACCATGGTCAGTGATTGCGGCGCTGTTCATGCCAAGTTCCTTGACTCTTGCAACATATTCTTTTATCTTATTGGAGCCGTCCAACAGGCTGTATTCTGTGTGGACGTGTAAATGAGTGAATGACATTTGGGGAAATCTTACCTTTCTTTTCTCAATCTAGTGTGCTGACACTATCGTTTATTTCTATTGTAAATTGCGTGAATGTGAATTGTAATATGTTTTTTCTGCCGGAAGAATTTGTCTACGAAATTCTTCCGGCGGTTTTCTTGGTTTATTATAGTATGGATGGAGGAATTATTCAATTATTTTGTGATATTCGGAATAACCACATATACACTTTTCCACTCACTTCCTCCCGGCATATTCTGTCTTATCCTCACTGACACAGGCTGCTTTAGATAAACTGAAAAAATCTATCTGAGCAAAGTCATCCGCTTTTTTAGTAACTACATCATAAATTTTTTCTTCTGATATTTCATAGGCTTCCGCGCCCTTTTCCATCAGTTTAACATTCCCGGCATAGGTTTCATTCGCCCAGACCAATACCTTCGCCCAGCCATTTTTTAATGCCTCTACCGCCCCTGTCCAGGTTCCCCCTTTATTATAATCAGACGCAACAACAAAAGCCCCGTAAGATGAAGCGTAAATATATTTATTTCTATTCATAGCTCTTGCAGCAGAAAAACCGGCATCCGGTCTTACGTCTGACAATAAAAGCATTCTCCCCTGTTCGATAAAATTCAAAATATCCTTTTTTTTAATTTTATCCAATAGAGAATCGGCAATAAAAGATACCACTGCACCTCCTGCCGCTATCGCAGTATTTTCCGAAATGCTGTCAACCCCTTTGGCGCCGCCGGAATAAATAACCAGCCTCTCCTTTGCTGCTTTTTCCGCCAATTTCCGGGCAAACTCCATTCCTGCCTTATCCACGTTTCTTGAACCTGCCACTGCAATCCCAATCTTTTTTGCCAATTCTATATTTCCTGCATAAAACAATACCGGAGGTGTCTTTCTTTTTAATTTTCTCTTTAACAGTACCGGATAATCTTTATCAAACAGTGTAACAACTCCTATTCCTTTTTTTTCAAAATCATCCAGTTCAAATGCCACACTTCCTCCACGTGATACCAGTTCTTTTATCCTTTCAATTTCTTCACCTGTATATCCCATTTCTTTTAGAAATGACAAATCCTGCAGCAATACACATGCCGGTTCTCTTTTATGTTCAATCACCCTGTCTAAAAATACATTCCACTCTCCCAAAGTAAAGGGTTTTATTCCCATTTCTTTTTTTATTCCTATATAGGAACATAACAATATTGCACTCATCGCATTATCTGAAAAATTCATCTATTCATCTCCGTTTCTTCCGGCACTGTCTGCCAGGGCAAAAGGATATACCTTGCCGCTTCCACATGCTCTAAGTTTATAGCAACAGGTAGTAAATGTCCACCTCGAATCCACCATATCATCTACCAGCAGTACATTTCCACTAAGTACATTTCCTTTGACGGCAAAGGATTCATTTGCATTCTGAAATTGAAGATAACTGGTATTTAACTCCTTTTGGCATCTGGCATCCTTTACTTTTTCTATTGCATCTACATATATCAAAGATAGCTTTTCTGATAACTTCACAGCAAAATTTTTTACCAGTTCAGGTCTTCTGTTTGAAGGAATATTCGTTACCCATTTAATGTCATTCTCCACCACAAACTCCTTTAAAAGTTCGTAAGACGCCTCTACTAACTCATCGCTAAAACAATTATCTTTATATTTCCCCTAGTGTTAGCATCTAATTAGCACAATTTAAAATGAGACATTCCTTGCAACCCTTGTTATAATAACATTTAGGAGGGTCTCATTATGTCACGCAAGAAAAACCATCACACCAAACAATTTAAGC
>Ga0129308_1000674_pt1 | contig 46341 bp, 40 predicted proteins | sample L827metagenome_FD_94440 | JGI IMG/M metagenome (GOLD analysis project Ga0129308, IMG submission 94440) | Ring-tailed lemur group fecal microbial communities from Wisconsin, USA - L827 metagenome | ecosystem: Host-associated > Mammals > Digestive system > Large intestine > Fecal | place: USA... | reverse complement strand
TTTCCAATTTTTGTACGACGTATATCTAGGAGCCTGCGGTGCCGCTCTTTTTTAATTCCCAGACCTATTTTCTTTATTTTACGAACGCTTCCCTGTTTGAAATACACGCTTGTTCCTGTTGTCCGGATCACTGCCGATGGCTTCATTTCCTCTTATTCTCCGTTATCCTGTAGCGATTTGATATAATTTTCCCGTTTTGCGAATAATTAAATATGTAATCCACAAATGACCAAGAAACCGCTGTCACTTATAAAACTTACTTATAGGCTTCATATTTTTGCATCTGTTCTTATCCCTGATATAATTTGTGCATCCGTAAAATACATCGTTATTTGCCTTACTCTTTCTTAACGATCATATATCCGTCTTCACATTTAGGACATTTAAAGATATCATGTTGATGCACCTTATCATTTGTCATAAAATCGCATATTTCAGCTTCAAAAATACTTACATCACAAATTCTACCGAAAATTGTAAATAAATTTCCTTAAATAGTATCTTAAATTTTCATCACATACATATAGATATGTCCCCTTTATACCTCTGGTAAGCATTGTCTTATATATATTTATTATGTATTCCTTCAGCTCATTATCATCTTTCAGAGCAGTCTTTCCGGGAATATCCCAATAATTTTTCTTGCTTACAACGATTTTCTCTTTTTCGGGGTCATATTGTATTTCATTTCCTAAAATAACGCCTGCATAATTTAATTCGTATCCCTGTATTGTATGAATGCATCCGATTTCATTTACCGAATTCGTAGAATTTACCCAGTCAACATTTACAGTATTCCAGCGATACTTGCTACCATCTATATTAATATCAAAGGCTTCTTTTGTCTTTTTAGATTTCCATTTCCAAGAATAGCCTGCAACTACCCTGCATAACCCGTATTCCTTATCTTTCTTTTGGATGTTAGCAACCATTTCATCAACATCATCGAACATCTTAAAATCATAATTATCGAATTTGCAGATGCTGTTTGGTGGATCATTACTCAAAATATCCTTTACATATTTAATATAATCGTTACCGCCTAAACATCTTAGTTGTGAACCTAAGCAATAAGTATATGTGTCAGGCTGATGTTGCAAATTCCTGAATTTTCTTTTATCAATATCTGATGGTTTAACAGATTGTTCATCATCATAAAATAAAATGTGGTTTTTACTGCACTTTAATATCCAGTCTAGTTCAGTACCACTATTATCAAGTTCTAATTTCTCATTATTTTTATCAAATGGTGGATATTGTGATAATGCCCTTCTTTGCCGCAATCTATGAGCCTCATCTACTATTAATAAATCATATTGCTCTCTAGGAACCTCTAAAGGACTGATTATCATATTAGGATCTATATACCTAACATTTTTTAGCACCTTTTTTATAGTTCCTCTTAAAGACTGCATAGGAACAACCAGTCCTACCTTCATACCCTTTAACTTTTGCAAATTTTCAGCAATATGTACATATCCCGGATCCATTTCAAAATCGATCTCTATTCCGCCATTATTCGCTTCTGCCAACAATTTCAATAAATAAATGGCGAGCACTGTTTTTCCGGTTCCTCCTTCACCCTTAACAACAATAGTTGCCCTCTTATCATGGAGTTTTCCGTTCAATAAAATTTCAATTATTGAATCTACTATCTTGTATTGCTCTACTGTTAGCGTTTTATACGGCGAATATTTAAAGGCGTCGGAATTATGTATTTCATCTATATCATGTTCGACAATATGCATATTCTTTAACTGGCCCCATATGTCCGAAAAAGTCTTTTTATACTCTTCTTGTTGATAATAATTATGAGGACTCATTCCCATATTTCCGTTTTGTAGCACAAATTTACCATCTGCGGACATATGATTTATCAAATAATTTTCCAAATCAAGAACAACCGATTTATTAAAATTATCATCACTAATAAAAGATATCTTTTCTAGTTTCCTTCGTTCCTCATTTCGTAAATGCTGTGCTGCTCTTGTTGATACATTAACTGTCTCACCTATATATGCCTCTGTTTGACTGTTTATAATATAAACCACAGGCCAATTTTGTCCATATTTTTTAGCCTTGATAATTTCAGACGTATTTTCATTAAATAAAACAGAATCGATCGTTGCCATGTCAATCTCCTAATTCATTATATTTTCTACTATTGCCTTTGCACTTCGATACCGGATATTTTTCTCCATTAACCTTCAATTTGCGTAGCATTTCTTTTTTAGGATCAATACCTATCTTATCAGATAACATGATACAATACATCATTACATCTGCAATTTCATCTCTTACCTTCTCATTGTCATATTTTTCACTCCACTGAAAGCATTCCAGTAATTCACCCGCTTCTATAACTATCGATTTGGCCAAGTTTTCAGGTGTATGAAACTGTTCCCAATCTCTTTCCTTATTAAATGCTCTTAACTTATATTTTATTTCATCCATAATTCAGACTCCTAATAAATTAAATACAATTTTTCTTATACTTCGTTTAATATTTCCTCTATTGATTCACTATGCGATTCTTTATTATTTATATGCCATTTTTTATCGATTGCAATGAAACTGTTCTTCACGCCAATTTTCAAAATGATAAGGATTTTCTTTTGTTAGATAATATCCAGAATAAAAAAATGTAACAATATCCATATCGCCAAACAGATCAAAAGGCCAACTTTTCCAATCATAATACGCATCCTCATCTTCAGCCTGCAAATACGGCAATATACCTTCCATCAAGAATTCTGACTCCTTCATAACAAGATATAATACCAGTTCTTCCATAACAGTATGGGCAACAAAACATGTCCTACTTACAGTCTGGCATCGATAATGAACTAAAATACTTTTTAAATAGTACAGAAAATCATAGTCATATCGCATCAAAAATTGCGATGGCAAACAATCTGCGAGCCACGAAAGTTCTAATTCACCTAGATGAGTCCCTTTGGGCCTACAAGAAAGCTCATTTAAATCCTGTTCTATATTATCCAAAAGAATATCACTTCCAATTACAAATGAAATTGCAGCAGCATCTCCCAAATTATCTGCCAGAGCCTGAGGCCATACTTCTCTTTGTTTATATTTGCGAATATCAAAATCTTGAAACTGCGTTTCATCTTCCGGTAATGCATGCCAATTCAAGGTCTTACACACACTCCCTACCTTATCTCGTCTAATAGACCCCCCTGATTCGTATCTACTCCAGGTCTTTGTTCCAACACCTGCTTTATCTGCCGCATCCTCAATTGTAAAGCCCAGTTCATTACGTCTTAGCCGAATCTTTCTTCCTAATTCTATGCTTCCTTTTACAATTTTTACACTCATAACAGTCTCCTTTAACGGTCTCCTTCACTCAAATTTATGACATGTCACTTTAACGTCAGTATATCACTTTATGGCGCAATGTCAAGTAGATCACTAAAAAGATAGAATCAAAATGGTAGATACAGGTCTTCTGTTTTTCTCTCTTGACGATGAATCCCAGGATCATTTTCGCGCAACAAGAATCTGGGCATCTACAAAGGTGTCCTTTATGAAAATTTTGCGACAGTATAGTATCATATTTTCTGGTAATCTTTCTTACCGGCTCTTTATAGGAGTTTTGTGCTTAACAATATCGAAAAAGGACTTCCGCATCAACACAGAAGCCCTTTCTAATTGCCTGGAATCAAAAAACTTGTCCTACCAGGATGTATTATTTGTTATTAAATTGAGGTTTGCGCTTTTCGATGAAGGCTCTCATCCCCTCTTTTTGATCTTCGGTAGCAAAAATTCTGGCCCAATTTTGCATTTCAATCTTCGTTGCTTTTATTACATCCTGTTCATTTCTGCCGGCTCTTATGGTCTCTTTGACCGCACGTAACGCTACCGGCGCTCCTTTTGAGATTCTTTTTGCCAGGGTTAAAGTCGCTTCATATACATCTTCGTCCTGAACGACCTGATTGACAAGACCGATTTCTTTTGCTTCTTCACCAGATATGGTCTTTCCGGTAAATATCAATTCCTTGGCCACTGCCTCTCCTACCAGCCTGGGTGCACGTACAGTCCCTCCTGCTCCGGGAAATATCCCGAGCGTTATCTCGGGAAAGCCTAATTTTGCATGTCTTCCCGCAATTCTTATATCCGCAGTCAGCGCAAGCTCCAGGCCTCCCCCTAACGCACACCCTTCAATTCCTGCAACCACCGGAATATTCAATGCCTCAATTTTGTTAAAGGTAGGTGTAAAAGAGAAAGCTTCTGCCTCGTCTTCGTCGCAATTAATCATATCCTTTATATCCGCTCCGGCAGCAAAATTTTTCTCACTGTATAAAACCAGACACTTAACTTGATCATCCTTTTTTATGGATTCTATCAGGGAATCCATTTCATCTACGATCTCTCTTGTCAAAGCATTAAAGGCCTCCGGCCGGGCGATTCCTATAACCACAATATCTTCATATTTGTTTAAACGAACATAATTCATGCATACCCTCCTTCTTTTACGCAAGCCTTATTCCTGCTGCGTATTTTCTACAATCAAAGCCATGCCCTGTCCCCCGCCTATACACATAGAGGCCAGGCCATATCTGACATTTCTGCGTTTCATTTCATAAATCAACGTTGTAAGAATCCTTGTACCGCTATTAGCCAGGGCATGTCCATGTGCAATGGCTCCTCCATTGACATTTACCCGATTATACAGCTCCGTTCCCGGAAGCATATTCAATTCTTTTAAGCATCCTAAACTCTGAGCAGCAAAGGCTTCATTCAGCTCGATCAGATCCATATCTTCCAGTTTCAAAGCGGCTTTATTCAGCGCTTTTTTTATTGCTCCAACAGGTCCTATACCCATGATTCTGGGATCACATCCTACAATTCCAAAGCTCACTATTTTTACAAGTGGTTTTTTGCCAAGCTCCTTTGCCTTTTCCTCCGACATTACCACAACGGCAGAAGCTCCATCGTTCATCCCGGACGAATTTCCCGCAGTAACGGTGCCTGTTCCATCCCGTTTGAATGCCGGTTTTAGCTTAGACAAAGATGCAGCAGTTGTACCCGGCGTATTATGTTCATCCTTGTCAAAAATGAAGCTTTTCTTTTTTTCCCTCACTTCAAAAGGTACAATCTCATCATCGAATTTACCGGCTTTCTGCGCTTCCTCCATTTTCCTTTGGCTATCCACAGCAAAGGCATCCATAGCCTCCCTTGTGAGCCCATACTGTTTTGCTACATTTTCTGCTGTAAGGCCCATATTCAAGTTCGGGTACTTTTTAGAGGAAACAAGTGTGACTCCATGATTAAACGTATCGTATAAAACTTTATCGCCGAGACGCATAGGGGAATATCTTGTTTTCGGATCCAGATAAAAAGGCAGCCGCGACATCACTTCCACCCCTCCCGCCATGACAACTTCTGCTTCCTCTGAAATAATCTGCTGACATGCTGATACCACAGCCTGCAGGGAACTGGCGCACTGCCTGTCCACTACGTATGCAGGGATCTCTTCCGGTACGCCCGCTACGAGCGCTGCACACCTTGAAACATTTGGGGTATATCCATAAACATCGCCCATTATAACTTCATCAAGCTGTGATAATTCTATACCCGAACGCTTTGCCGCCTCTACTATGACTGCTGCTGCCAGATCCTGCGCCTCTACTGTTTTCAGACTTCCTAAATAGGCGCCTACTGCAGTTCTGGCGGCTCCTGTTATAACACATGTTTTCATTTTTTTCTCCTAATATTTATAAAATCCTGCTCCGGTTTTCCTGCCATACTGTCCTTTTGCATATTTCTCTGTCAGGCAGGCTGCCGGTCTGTCTGACATGTCCCCTGAAGCCCTGAACTTTTCCATATACACATTATATTCCAAATCAAGCCCGGTCATATCAAGAGTCTCAAAAGGTCCCATAGCATGGCCAAGAGCCCCTTTTACAGCAGTGTCGATGTCCTCTGCCGAAGCCACCTGCATATCGACAAGATAACATGCCTCTCTGGTCAGGGCGCTGAAAATCCGGTTGACGACAAATCCATATATTTCTTTTTCAATTGCCACAGGAGTTTTTCCTATGGCTTTTACAAAGTCAAAAATGGTCTTGAATGTTTCTTCCGAAACGTGGGGTCCTTTTACTACTTCCACAATTTTCATAACGAGTGCAGGGTTGAAAAAATGAACATTTAATATCTTTGTTGGATCCTTTATCGCGTCTGCAAATCTGGAACTCACTATGTAAGAACTGTTACTGGCATAGATTGTTCTCTCCGGCGTCAATTGATCTATCTGAGCCAATGCAGTTTTCTTTATATCAACAACATCTGAAACCGCTTCCATGACCAGATCCGTTTCCTTTGCTGCGGATTCGATATTAGTAGTAAACGCTAAATGCTCCTGAATCGATACGGCTTCATCCTGCGCCATTTTCCCTTTTGCTATGCGTTTTTCGAACCATTCCTGCGAAAAAGAAGCAGCTTTTTCAATCATAGCTTCCTCGATATCGTAACAAACCACATCATATCCATGAAGCGCGATCTGTATTGCAATCTGGCGCCCCATCAGCCCCAAGCCCATAACGGTCACTTTCTTTATATCCATCTTTTATGCCACCTTCCTTTAATCATTAATACAGCAGGCCCTTCTGCTTTGCATCGAATTCCAGCCTTTCTCTAAAAGCAGGATGGGCTATGCTTATCATTTTCTTAACCCTTGTCGGTATATCATCTCCGAAAATATTTACACATCCGTATTCCGTAACCACATGCTGTATATCTGTTCTTAAAGTATCCACCGGCGTTCCTTCCGGAAGATCCAAAACAATACGTGAAATCAGCTGACCTTTCTTTTCCAGGGTTGAAGTCATTGCAATGAAGGACTTACCGCCTTCCGATGCTGATGCTCCTCTGACAAAATCCGAATTGCCTCCGGTTCCGCTAAAGGACCTAAAGCCTATACTGCTGCTGTTCAATTGACCAGTAACGTCCATATTGATGGCGCTGTTTACAGAAATCATTTTATTATTCTTTGCTATATTTGCTATATTGTTGGTAAAGCTGTACGGCGCAAAATGCAGCAGCTTGTTTTCTCTGCAGAAATCATAGTGTTCTTTGCTGCCAAGAGTAAAACCAGCGACACTTACTCCGGGCATAAAGGTTTTGGCAGAGTTGGTTATCACACCTTTTTTGTGCAAATAAGCCATCGACTCTGTAAACATTTCCGAATGAACCCCCAGATTCTTCTTATCCTTCAGTCCATAACCGATAGCATTTCCCATGGATCCCAGGCCCAACTGAATCGTCGCTCCATCCGGAATCAGATCGATTATATGGTCTGCAATTTTTTTGTCTGTTTCGGTTATTTCTGCCATTGGATATTCCGGAATCGGCGTATCTGCCTCAACGACGGCATTAATTTTACTTATATGTACATTCAGACCATTATCACCATACGCCCACGGAATATTATGATTAACCTGGGCAATAAGCCGATCTGCGCTTTCTATAACGGCCGGAGAAAACCCTGCTCCCAAAGGCCCTATATTGCAAAAGCCCTCTTCATCAGGAGGTGTTACATTTATAACGCCTACATCCGGCTTTACTTTCTCCAGGATATATTTTCTGTAATGTGCAAATTGTAATGGCACGAATGTGGTGCTGCCTGACCGACACCCTTTTCTTTCATAGCCACCCAGGAAATAACATTTGTAGCGCATTTTATCTTCTGTAAAATACGGATCATCCAGCGGTAATGGACTGGTAATCAAATTACCGTCCAATGCGATGTTTTTTAACGCTCCCTCTCTGATTTTATCCAGCAGAGCCTCCATAGGTACCGGTGCTATGGCCAATCCGCAAAGAGAGACCGTATCTCCATCTTTTACAGTTGCATCTACAGCTTCTCTTGCTGACATTACTTTTTCTGCATACATTTTTGTCCAGTCCATAAGCCCATCCTTTCTGTTATTTAAAAATTGACAAGTATAAAATCACTTGTCAATTTTTACCAATTCGAATTCCTTTTATTTCATCAGATCGAAATTACTTGTGACATCTACTCCAAGAAGATCTATCATTTTGGCAAGTTCTCTATGAGATTTTGCATATTCTACTACTGGAATATCCTTACACGCGGCATCAATAGCCTGTCTCATGGACTTTGCTCCGGCTTCACTACCGTCCGGATGCCCATGAACTCCGCCGCCTGCAGCAACGATTATATCTGTACCGAATTTTTCAATTAACTTGCTTACAATCAGCTGTGTCGTTCCGCCGGAATATGCCGGCATCATTGGCTTAATATTCCATAATGGCTGCGTGTACGCTTTAAAGGTTCTCTGGAATACTTTATCCGACAGTGGGAATTTCCCATATGGATGTCCTGCGATCTGAAAATCAGCGCCTGCAATTCGGGTAAACTTACCAACCAGTAATGGCTGTGAAATTCCTGTATAGGTGGATGTTGAGTATGCACTGGCAAAATCCACGTGCGCTAAAACAGGAACATTTATGTTCGGATCATCCACCAACATCTGCAGCGCACCTAATCCGGATGTATATACATTCAGCATCAGGCAGTTCGTACCATACTCCAACGCTCTGTACGCGTTTTCTTTCAGCTTTCCGATATGGCCTGTAATATTGGTAGCGTATAAGGTATGCTCACCAGTTTCTTCATATACCTGTCTTTCTTTTTCCATAAAGAGCTTGACACGCTTTTCAAGAGGGCAGTACGGCTCATCAACAGGAAGTAATTCATCATCCTTTATTACATCTACACCGCCCTTTGCAGCAGCATAGAATAATTCGGCTCCTTCTTCGGGAGTCCAACCGATATTGGGCTTGATCATAGCGTTCAATAAAGGTCTATCCTTTACTCCCAGTACGTCTCTTACACCTTCAATACCAAATTTAGGACCGCTGAATTTTTCTAAAAATTTCTTTGGAAAGGCACAATCGATCATTTTAACTTGTCCCGACGCGGAAATATTTCCAAATAAGGTAGACAGCATCATAGGTAGACTCGTTCCCATATTTTCGATTGGGAATGCAACCTGTACTATGTGGCAGGGCGGTACATCTGAATTATAATCAAAGCCTGTGTCCGGTACCTCATATATGGAAACTACCTTGGCTCCAAAGCGTTTCTTTTTATCACTGGTTTCTGCTTTTACTTTAATCCATGTACCTGTCGTCTGTTCGTCGGCAATGGCTAAAGCCATTTTTTCTATATCGCTGGTTTGTATATTAAGTTGATAGGTTGCGATGATATAATCATCCCCAAATGCTACTTCCGGAAATGAATGCAGCATATTTATTTCGTCTATTTTTCTGTATGCCATATAAAAGTCCCTCCATACTACAATATACTTATGGTTAATATCCCTTACGACCAATAAGGAATTATCCATCTTGTTGCTTAAGCTGTTAGAATGAGTATGGCCATAGGTCTGGCCTAACCCTCCTGGGACTTTACGTCCGTGAATAAGTCAGCCAACCAGCCTCTCATTCGCAGCATTCGTTTTACGCAGGTCGAACTTTCACGTTCGTGTGATATACCCAGTAGATTGAATAGGCAATGAGTAAAACGGGTATTGACCATTGCTAATTCATTTCAAAGGAGTATCCACTATGAACGCTTTGGTATTGATGTTTCCAAGGGGAAAAGCACTGTTACAATCCGCAGGCCCGGTGACCTTGTTCTTATGCAGCCCTGTGACATTTTTATTATGGGCGGGTAAGGGAGTCCCTTTCCACCCTGCCGGAAAATGAAAAAATCTAAACTGATTTTTACCTGCAGATCAGACCAGCGTTCTGCGGTGATCTTTTTGTGATACTTATTTTTCAACCTGTATAAAATTTTCAAAGTTACTCAATTTCTGCTTACTTTTTATTTGCAGACTTTTTCTAAATTTTTAAATACATCTTCAAATGCCGCCAATGTTTTTGCAATGGTTTCATCATTATCAGCCATGCTGGTATACAGCCGGCTTCCAGCCAGAACGATTACTCCATTTGCAGTAAGTGCCGCTCCCAGCTCCTCCAGGTTATGCTTTTTCAGCGCGTATTTTTGCTCCATATCCGGATCTTTTCCTGATAAATACATAAATCCATTCATTTCGAAATGAATAATCGATCCTGTATTCCAGACAACAAACGGCAAATTGTATTTGTCCAGCAGAGCCTGTATTCCATCACAGAGCCTGTCTCCATTTTCACCGGCTTTTCTGGCAGCATCCTGCTGTATGATTTCTTTGATGGCAAAATATCCTGCGGCACAGGAAAGAGGGTTTGCTGTAAGTGTTCCGCCTACATAAGCTCTTGGTTTCCCCGATTGTACTCCGGCAGCAACACAGCTCATAATATCTTCTCTTCCACCTACTCCGCCTGCCATAGGATAACCGCCGGAAACGATTTTTCCAAATACAGTCAGATCCGGTTTTACATCAAAATACCCTTGTGCGCCTCCCGGTCCGACTCGAAATCCGGTAACGACTTCATCAAAGATCAAAAGCGCCCCGAACTCATCGCAAAGCTCCCTGATCTTTTTACAATAATCCTTTTCTACAGGTCTTGTTCCGCTTTCCGGTCCGAATGGCTCTACCAAAACAGCTGCTGTACCGCCGTCTTTTTCGTTTTCGATCAATTGTCTTCTCAAATCTTCTAAATCACCAGGAAAGAAATCGGTTGTATTTGCACTGACTTCCTTTGGTATTCCATGTGCCTCGAAGGTTCCTGTGTCCGGCATATGTAAGCTGTAAACCAGTTGGTCGCTCCAACCGTGATAAGCGCCACCTTCTTTGATAATTTTCTTTTTTCCTGTAAAGGTCCTTGCGACTCTTATAGCTACCATATCCGCCTCTGTACCGCTTGCCAGGCTTCTGTACATCTCTACATTGGGCATGTATTTATTTATAATTTCTGCAAGCTTATATTCATATTCATGGAATAGCCCTATTACAGAACCAGCTTCACGTATGACTTCAATCACCTGCTCCTGAACCTTTTCGTAATTATTTCCTAATAAAATCGGACCTCCTGCCTGCAGATAATCTATATACTCATTTCCATCTACATCATATAAATAAGCCCCTTTTGCTCCTTTCATAGCCAGTGGAAAAGGATAATTAAAAGCTAGATTATGCTGTACTGCACTTGGAATTCTGCTTTTCGCTTTTTCTATCAGCTGTTTTGATGTTTTGCAGTTTTCTTCAAAATACTCCAAATACCCTTTCATAGCTTCAGGCTTTATCGAATATGCTCTGCCCTCCACCAGCTCATTCATCCGTTTTAATATGCTTTTCGCATCAGGCCATCTGTTTACGCCGTAATGATTCGGCATCTTAACACTTCCTTTCCATTTGTTTTCTGTAATGCGGAGGGACCCCTTATCCCTCCGCATTACTTTGAGGTATCTGAACATAGCTATCGATGCTACGATCATATCTTTTTTCTTACTACATCTCTATATTTCCGGAATTAAGGTTATTGCGAAAATCCTCATTGGTTTTATACCGAATTGCAAGATAGGCCGCTCCAACTATGATCCATATACAGCCTACGATCAGGCAAACTGCATTTTGATTGATAAGTACATAGAATATGCCTAAAATAGCAATTGCAGGTGCAATGAGCATTCGGAATACATTTCTTTGTTTTTCCTTTATCCAGAATTTAACAATAACGGACAGATTAACACCGATAAATCCAACACATGCACCAAAGGATACCAGGTTAGCAATAAACTCCCAGTCAAAGACAATAGCTCCCACGATTGAGACGATACAAACGAGCAGTGCACTGTATGTAGGAGTCCCAAATCTGACGCTTAGATGTCCGAAGAATTTTTTCGGGAATATTCCCGAGCATCCCATGCTGTATAAAATCCTGCTGGAAGCAGTTGCAAACGCAATGATTACAGTCAACACGCAGACCTGAGTCAGAATAACAAGTACATTTGCGATGGATGGAGTCGTCCATTCTCCCAGTAATGTCATATATGTGACATCCAGCTCAGCCTGACTCATGCTTGTCCAATCCTTTGCAGCAGAAGTCACGAATATGCTCAGTATCAGCAGGACTGCCTGCACCATTGCAGCTACCATTAACGTGTGTCCGAATTTCTTGATCGTAAGTTTGGTTTCTTCCGCCAGAGTGGTAATGGCGTCAAAACCGCAGAAGGATAAAATAGCAAGAGAAGCTGCACCAAATACACCTGACCAGGAAATCAAATCACCATCGTAAACCGTACTTGAACTGAATAAAACGGCTTCGTCACTTGCAGCTATAACACCCAGCCCTGTACAGATATAAAAGACAACAAACAAAACAACAAATAATCCAACGATAACTTCTACATATACACTTGTTTTTACTCCAACGCAGCTTACTAATGTTATGATCGCCCCGCATATAAGCACCCATACGATCTCTGGAACTTCCGGAAAAATCGAATTGAAATACATTGCCATATTTCCTAAAGCAAACATCGGGGTCAACGCATAATCAATAAGCAATGCCCAGCCAAACATAAACCCGATCTTAGGCCCTATACCATAGGTGGTATAGGCAAAAGCCGATCCTGCCTTAGGGACCCTCTGAACCATCAATTGGTACCCAAGGACTGTCAATGCAATCAAAATTGCTGCTATGATATATCCTATATATGCGTATCCATTGGTTCCTGCCTGCGTTATAGGATAATAGATTATTCCGCAGGTTGGACTCATTGCAATTACGCCAAAAAACACAAGCGGCCAAAATCCCAATACTTTTTTAAATTCACCTTGTTCCCTGTTCAAAGTAACGTCGCTGTTATTATTACTCATTTTATGACTCCTTATTTTACTGGCAGTCCTGATGTCCATTCCAATTGTCATAAATTCCTTCTACTGCATCATAAGATTCTTTAAATTTTTTGTATCCGATATCATATGCATCCTTTTTCGTCTGATCCGGATGGTAAACCCGATTGATCTTTACCCATTCTTTCATGGCTCTGAAATCTTCAAATTTTCCCAGACCTAATGCGGCAATAAACGCTCCTCCGAGAGCCCCCGCGTTTTGGCTGTCTTCGATGACTTCTACCGGCCTGCCGAAAAGGTCTGCAAACATCTGCATCCATACGGAGCTATTGGTAGCGCCTCCCATAATTCGAATATGGCCTGTTTTATATCCCAAATCATCTTCCATGCTGTCGTAACTCCATTTTATGTTATAGGCAATTCCTTCCATAACCGCTCTTAACATCTCATTTCTTGTGGAGTTGATGCCCAGATTCAGAAATCCGCCTCTTATATTCACATTAGGCACTGGGCTCCTTTCTCCGGTCAGCCATGGATGAAAAATGATTCCTCCTGCTCCGGTAGCCACGCTATCTGCACAGGAATTAACGTACTCATAAAAGTCGCCTGATGGCTTCTCTGCTCTTTCGGAAGTAAAGAATGTATCCAAAAACCACTCGAAGTTAGCACAGCAGGTTGCTTGTGAATAGCATCTTAAATATAACTTCGGATCAGCAGAAATAAGCATCAAACCGCCATGTGTAAGCATATCTTTTTTACTGCTTATGATTCCCGTCCATCCGGAAGTTCCCATATAAATATGAGCTGCATTCTCTTCCACTGTTCCCGTTCCAAGAGCTGCACCCAAAACATCAAAGGTACCGCCAAAGACTTCTGTTTCTTCTGTTAGACCTAATTCTTCAGCTGCTTTAGAAGTCAGATGTCCAATCAAATCATATGAATGCACTATAGGAGGGAATTTTTCAGGATCAAAACCCGATGCTTCAAGAAATCCTTCGTTTATCTTTCCATGCTCGTCGTCATATCCTGTGATCGAAGCGCTGGAGATATCATATACGACAGTACCTGTGGCTTTATACGTAAGATATCCGTTGCAATCAACAAACCAACGCATTTTATTGAAATTTTCCGGTTCATTATCTGCCAACCATTTTACCTTAGGTAAAATATCAAAGCCCGTGTATCTTGCACCGGAAATCTTCTTGCATGCCTCCTCGCCTCCAACGAGTTCAACAATATCATCTGCTTCCTTATCCGATCTTCCATCAAGCCAGCTTATAGCCGGTCTTATTACATTGCCCTCAGGATCCATAGGAATCATGTTCTGGCTTTGTGTAATAAAGGATATACCGCGTATTAAATTTACATCGACCCTGCTTTCATGAATCATCGCTTCTGAAGCTGAGCAAATTGCCTTCCAGTGATCTTCCGGATCGAATTCCACCAGGCCATCTCTGGGAAAGCTCAAATCATAATGACCTGTTGCCGAGCTTATAATTTTGCCATTCATATCAACAAGGATACCTTTTAAAGCGCTTGTTCCAACGTCAAATGACATTACATAATCCACTTTGCTCTCTCCTTTCTTTGAATTTAAAAATTACATAATCTACATTAGATCTAATTTTAAAATAACATAATTTTCAATATAATTATAGTTAACTATAATTATATTGTCAACTATATTTTTATAGTTAACTATATTTTTTACCTAGAGTCCCCGGTAATTAGATGCTAGACAATTCTAATTCTATCATGAGCTTTAAATTTTCCCATTATCCCTTACAAATCCACTTTATTTTGTGTATAATAAGTACAATTACTACTCTAGTTTTACCATTGAACCGGAATAATTGTATTGAATTAATATAAAAGTGAGTCAGAACAAATGAAACATTCTAAAAGAGAATCCAACAAATTAAAATGTCGAGAAAAAATTCTGAAAGCTTCCAGAAAACTATTTAATCAAAAGGGCTTTGAAAACACAAAAATTGAAGAAATAGCAATCGAAGCCGATATTTCCAATGCCACATTCTACAATTATTTTCCAACAAAAGAAAGTCTGCTGGTTGGTACAGCAGAAGATCTTTCTGAACTTATCAACAATTACATTGATACGAAATTATCTGAGTTGAGCAACAGTGAAGAAAAAATACGCAGGGTTGTTGAATTTATGACGATCGATATCAAACCTTTCGCAAGTTTATCGAGAAAAATGAACTATCTTAATGCCTGCCCTGAAAGTGTAATGTATCAAAAAATGTGCATGCGGGAAATAATAAGCAGCATGGTTAAAACGGCACAAAAGGATGGGTATATAAACGGTGATTTAGATACCGAAACTGTAACTGATTTGTATATCAGCGTTTTTTTCGTTGCAATTTATCAATGGACTGATTTTGAAACGAGCTCAGAAGAAGTGTGCAGAAAAAGGATCAATGATTATTTGGATCTCGTACTGGCGCAAATCACTGTAAAATAGAAACCATAAACTTATAGCTAGAAGATTTCTCAGCTCAAAATATTCCTGTATTAAAAGAAACGCACTTATTTTACAATATTTCGAAAGGAAAGTAAAAGAACGTTGAATTTCTCTGTCTTCAATTATAGCCTATACTACGATTGCTTTCCAATACCTGCACCCTTTTCAATTCAAGGATCACCCTTTCAAAATTACAGATGATGAAGAAATGGAAAAACTGCCTGAAGACAACAGCTTCGAAAACAAATGGAATGCGTAAAGAAAATCGCAGAAGTTCTGCCCAAAAAACCACGAGTTCTGCCCGTCAAAAACAGCGCATTTTCAGCAAATGTCAAAATATGCAAAACCCTGTGACTAATGCAATCACAGGGTTTTTTGGCGGAAGCGGTGGGATTCGAACCCACGTGCCCTTGCGGACAACCGCATTTCGAGTGCGGCTCGTTATGACCACTTCGATACGCTTCCATATGGCTTCAGTCCTCTCCAAAATACAATTTGGAATCAAAACTTCTGCAAAATAAATTTCCAGCGGCTTTTAGTATACATGAAAATTGTCTTGTGTGCAAGAGCGTAAAGTGATATATTTTAATTGCTACTTTAACACTTTATCGCAACATAAGTTACAGAAATTCAGCAGAGGTTTTCATCCATGTTACAGAAAATAGATTTTATCCTGGCAAATCCATCCGGCAATCTCACAATCCTCGTATTGACACAGGTACCGCGTACACAGTATCAGCGCATTGCACAGCAGCTGCTTGCACTGAAAGAATACCGCGCCGAACAGGTTGGCTTCATTCGATCCGCTTTCGCAAATCCGGCTCAGAATTTCCCGGAGATGGAAATGTGCGGTCTTGAGTTCTGCGGAAATGCCTCCAGAGCATTTGCGCTTTATCTTGCGCAGCGAGCTGCAGGTTCTGCTTCACACAATATCGACAATGCACACGCCGTACATACCGCATCACACGCCGCTCAGTCACAATTGCAGCAAATAACCGTTCAAGTCAGCGGCTGCCAAACACCCTTGACCGCTTTGGTAAACCTTGCCGATGGAGATGTTTCCATGGAAATGCCGATTCCAATTGCCTGCCGTGAATATTCAGCCAAAGACCTGTCACTCAACCGCAGCGGTACACTGGTCAGCATGGAAGGAATTTCCCATCTGATCCTGGAAGATATCCCGCCGATGCAGGACACCTTTGAACATCTGAAACATCTTATTTATCGCGAAAACCCGGAACTGCCGGCATTCGGCGTCATGTTCTGTGACACAGAGCATGACAATATGACTCCCGTAGTCTACGTGAAAAACGTCGATAGCACCTGCTTCGAAGGGAGCTGTGCCTCCGGTACAGTCGCTGCCGCCTTTGCACGATCCCGAAAACGATCTGACGGTAGACATGAATTTACGATGCAGCAACCGGAAGGTACTCTGCAGGCAATTGTCACAAAAGAAAACGACCTCATCCGGAGCATCTCCCTCAAAGGTCGTATTACGCTTTCCAAAGTTCAGACCGTATCTCTGCCGTAGACGCAGCAGCTATTTCCAATGCAGAACTTCAATCACACCCGCGCCGGATCTGCCGGCACGATGAAGCGGAACGCATGCTTTACCACTTTAAATTCGATCCGCTTCTGCGTGGTAATCTCTCCATCCGTACAAAGCCGCAGATGCTCTCCATTGGCGGTAATCACCAACGAACGTTCCTTGCTGTAGCGAATGATGCCGCGCTCCACAAGGTGTTTTTTACGCAGATGCGTTCCCGCCGCATAACTCGGAAATAAACGCAGAAACAGCAGACGCGAAATATCATTGACAATGCTGACATCCATCAAACCATCATCCAGGATGCTCTCCGGCACACCCTTTACCCCACCGCCGCAAAAACAGCCATTGGCGATCGCCGAAAGCAGTACCGGCCCATCCTTGACCGAACCATCCGCAAACTCAATCCGCAGATTCGCACCCTTCTTTTTGATCAAAATCACACAGACCGAAATCAAATACGCCAATGAACCGCCGATCAGCGGCAGGCGCTTGACACGATCCGTCATATCCACCACATTGCAGTCAAATCCGATATTGAACATATTGGCGCAGTAACCCTCCGTCACAGCGCCCCGATACTCCGCCCGGTAATGAATCAGATCACTGGATTGCGACACGCCTGCAAGCTGCCGCCCGGCATTCAGAAAATCCGCTGCCGTTCCGTAATTCCGAATATAATCATTGCCCGTTCCCAGCGGAATCATGCCGATCTCCACATGATCAAAGCCATAAGCTCCATTGACAAGCTCATGTAAAGTGCCGTCTCCGCCGCACCCGTAAATACGCAGGCGCTCACCGCGCACTGCAGTTTCACGGCAAATCCGGTTTATGTAAATCCGTCCGTCTCCCGGCGCTCTCGTCTCGTAAATTTCATAAGAAATCTGTAGTTCTTGCGCAGCCTGTTGCAGTTCTTCAAAAAAATCGCGATATCGTCTGCTGCCTCCCGCACCCGGGTTTCTGATAAAAACATGTCTCATACGGCATTCCTTTCAAGGTATTCCGATACTACGGTTCTAATCCCCGATACCCCCTCTGCACGCATCACAATCACACGCTCAAGCTACAGTTCAATGATAATCGCAAAAATCGGAATCGTAATGATGGAAAATACCGTCGACAGCAGCACTGTCTTGGTTGCAAACGCAACCTCACCCTTATACTGCTGGCTGAAAATCGTGGAAGCCGATGCCACCGGCATCGCAAAACTGATGATCAGCACCTTTTCCAGCATCGTAAAATCACCTGCCCAGAGCTTGACGATCAAAAGCGTCACAACCGGTACAATCAGCAGCTTAACTGCTGAAATCACATAGACCTGCCAGTCCCCGACGATTTCCCTGAATTTCAGACCGCCCAGCTGAAATCCGATCGCAAACATCGTCAGCGGTGTCGTTGCCGCTCCGATGATCTCAATCGAACCGCCCAACATCGAAGGCAACTGAAAATTAAGCAGGAACAGGATCAAACCGATGACAACGCCGATAAAGCCCGGGCTGAGAAGCTGCTTGGGACTGACCTTCAGAGAACTGCCCGCAGACATCTGAATCAGCACAATACCGATCGTAAACATCAGAATATCATTGATCATTTCCAGAATCGCCGCATAGAAGACCGCATCCGCCCCATAAAGTGCCTTAATGACCGGGATCCCCATAAATCCTGTATTGCCGAAAATCAGCATAAACACCGCCATGTACTGCTTCGTTTTCGATAAACGAATTACCTTCGATAATGGGAAACTAATCGCAATCAGAATCGCAAACACAATCAGAGCGATCACCATCATATAGCCGCTGTCCTTCAGAATCTGCATGCTGAATTCCATCTGCATGGCATCAATTACCAGACACGGCCACGTCAGGTTCGTTACCAGACTGGAGATCGTCTCACTCTGTACTTCTGTCAGCATGTTCCGCTTGCGGAAAAAGATCCCCGGAATAATCAGAATAAAGATCATAAATAACGCACTCAGTATTTCTTGAATCAGCATCGTCCGCCTCCTGTTTTCAATCTATTTAAAATCATACCCGTTTCCATGCAAAAAGGCAAACACAATTTCACCCTCTTTTAAATCTTCTGTCATTCGGGTATAATATCCCATGTAAGTTGACAATCAAAGGCTTGATATACAGGAGGAATTTATGGATTTAAGAATCGAAAAACTGGCTGATCTGCTCGTCAGCTATTCCTGCGATGTGCAGAAAGGCGAAAAAGTGCTCATCAGCTATGAAGGAGAATGCTGCAAAAATCTGGTACGGCAAATTGTAAAAAATATCTACAAACGCGGCGGCATGCCGTACGTGGAAATCAAAGACTCTGCCATTACCCGGGAAATCCTGCTGGGCTGCAGCGAAGAACAGATCGAATTTCAAAACGATATTCAGCTGGCGCAGATGAAAGGCATGCAGGCTTATATCGCCATCCGCGCCGGCGGCAACACAGCAGAACTTTCCGATGTTCCATCCGAGCAGCTCAATCTCTATAATAAACTGACCACACCGACACTGGATTACCGTGTCAATCATACCAAATGGGTCGTGCTGCGATACCCGAACAACTCCATGGCGCAGCTTGCCAACAGCAGTCTGGAAGCCTTCGAAGATTTCTATTTCAATGTCTGCACACTGGACTACGGCAAGATGAGCCGCGCGATGGATGCTCTGGTAACACTCATGGAAAAAACCGATAAGGTTCGCCTCAAAGGGCCGGGAACCGATCTGACCTTCTCGATCAAAGACATGCCGGCAATCAAATGCAGCGGTGAATGCAATATCCCCGACGGCGAAGTTTATACAGCTCCTGTTAAGGATTCCATGAATGGAACGATCTCTTACAACACACCATCTGAAGAACAGGGCTTCACCTATGAAAACATCGTCTTTAAAATAAAGAACGGCAAAATCGTCAAGGCAACTGCCAACGATGATGCTCGTATCAACGAGCTGCTGGATACCGACGAAGGTGCCCGCTACTTCGGGGAATTTGCGCTCGGCGTCAACCCGTATATCCTGCACCCGATGAAAGATACACTCTTCGATGAAAAGATCGCAGGCAGCTTCCATCTGACACCGGGCTGTGCCTATGAAGATGCTTTCAACGGCAATAAATCTGCTGTCCACTGGGATCTGGTGATGATCCAGCGTCCGGAATACGGCGGCGGTGAAATTTACTTTGACGATGTGCTGATCCGCAAGGACGGCATGTTCGTTATTCCGGAACTGGAATGCCTAAACCCTGAAAATCTTAAATAACCGGAACAAAAGGCAAATCAGAAGAAAAAACCTGTACGAAAAAACGGCAGAAATCCGCAAACTTGCACGATGCGAATTCCTGCCGTTTTCTTTTTCATTCTGCTACAGATACGCCGATATCATTCTACCACTTGTTAAAATCGTCATCATCATGATCCCAGCCGTGCCAGTCATCCCAGCTATCGAGGTTCGTTTTGGTTTCCGCCTTTCTGTCGATGCCGCTGTCATCCTGCGAACGAAGCCGTTCCCGGTACTGCTGCAGCTCTCTGCGCATTTCGCTGTGATCCTGTTCCGCCCGTTTTTCCCGAGGCTCTCTTTCCGGTCGCGCTTCCGTCCGAGGCGAACTGTATGACAGATCCTTTCGGGCATACATGCGCGTCGCATACTTACTGTCATAGCCGCCGGAACCGTAATCACCGTTGCGAAAATCCGCCTGATCATTGCGATCCCCGTATGACTGATCATATGCTTCATCGTCTTCCCAATCTCCTGCCGCAGCATTGGCACTCTTTCTGCCGGCGCCCCCGGAGACTTTTTTTCTGCGATTCTTTTTGCTGACCAGCAGCGTAATGATTACAATAATCAAAATCAACAATGCCACAGCGATCATAACCCATGGAATCCAGGAATTATCCTGCGGTGTCTCTTCATCCTTCTCAAAAAAACCTTTGATCTTTTCGTCCACACCCGTACGGGTCGTTTCTTCAGCCGGTTCCTCCGTCGCTTTTGTCGATTCTGTCTTCACCGCTGAGCCGGCACCAATTGTAAGGCTTTTGGAATCCGACGGGCAATTGATGGACGCTTCATTTAAATCATAAGCCTCATTCGTGCTGACATCCAGCGTCACACTTCCTTCTGAAACCGCCTGGAATTTCAAATTGAAAATAATGCTCCCGCTTGTTCCGGCTTCCTTCAGCTGAACATACCCGGAATCACCGCTGCTGCTTCCCCCGGAAAGATAGGAAATCCTGTCGGTATCATAAGTCAACTGTCCATCGACTCTTCCGACATTTCCCCCGCTGTAGGTCACGGTCACCGTAAAGGTATCCCCCGTTTTCACGTTGTCTCCACCGCTGATGCTGACGGAAGAATCGGCAAATACCCGCGGTGTCAGAAGCGGAATCATAAACGCCAGTACTACTACAAAAGCGATCACCTTGCGCAGTATGGCTTCCGCATAAGTTTCTTTTTCTTTCCATACAATCATCTTTCTACTCCTGCCATCCATTTCGATCAGAGATAACTTGCTTTTATGCCGTTTATGGCAGCGGGCATGCACTGGACGGCATGCTCTTGAATACCGGTATTTCAAATACGACCGGATAATTGGAATTGCTGCTGTAGGCACGCTTTACCAGACTGCCTTCACTTGCTGCTGCCGCAACATTCGTCATATATTGATGCGTTGCCACCTTGCTCAGACCATTCTTAACATTGAACTTCTTCGTATAATAGGAATCCTGCTTCGCGGACACATATTCTTCTGAATAGAATTGTGCGCCGCCCTTAATAGATTTATACGGCGTATTCCATGGTCTGGAATAGCTTGTCGCACCGGTTCCCGAGCCCTTGGCATACCACAGCCCTCGCTGTATCGCATTCATCGAGCTTGTGGTATAGGCACCGATGTTGAAGAAATTATAATATCCTTTATACCCTGAATATGTACCGGAAACCAGACTGCTTCCGCTCCAGCCCTGTTCCTGTATGATCATTGCCGCCAGTACATTCGGATTGACATTCGTCGCCTTTCCTGCCGCCTGAATCAGGGATTGGTAATTGGAATATCCGCCTCCCGGATTCTTTGCTGCCATAAACGAACCGGAAATTACGGATTTTACGGTAGTTGCAGTCTGTGAGCTACTGTCATATTTATGCGTCATAAACTGATAAATACCATTCTCCGTCAGGAAGTTCCGCGGATCCATATAGTATGCGATTACTTTCTGATTTGCCGCATACCAGCTTCCGTCAAATTTTGTCCAGGTTTTGGTCTTGGAATTATAGGCACCGCTGGCGGTCGAACGATAGGAAGTCGGTGACGAAGAGCTTACGAGATTGATGCCGACCTTGCTTTCCTTTGTCAGAGCATCACTCCAGTTATAGCCTACATTCACCGCTTTGAAAACCCATTTCGGATGCGCTGCATGCAGCACGCGCAGGCTGTTTTTATAACTGTCCGGAAATCCCTGTGCCTTCAAATAGCTCTCAAAGGTGCTGTCGGAAGTCACTGTTTTCACGGTCACATAATCCGAACAGATATACCCCTTCTTGGAAGAGCTGTACTGATATTGATACCATACCTTTCCGTTGCTGGCTTTTGCGGAGCCCGTAATTGCAACCACGCTGCCCTTTGATAAAACCGTCAGCAGACTGTAATTCGTTCCCGCTCCCGCTCTGACATTCAGACCACTAGAGGCGGTTGTCGTTCCGATCTTGATCTTTACAGACTGTGTCGTTATGCTGCTAGAGCCGGAGGAACCGGAACTGCTGCTAGTGGATTTCGTCGTCAGATAGGTTCCGCAGACATAACCCTTCTGGCTGCTGGAATATTGATATTGATACCACCATACCCCCTTGCTATCCTTTGCCTTACCGGTCAGGGTGATCGTTTTTCCATTGCTCAGCGCACCGAGTTTTCCGTAATTTGTACCCGGTCCCTTACGAACCGTCAGTCCGTTCGAGGATTTAACCGTTCCCTTCAGATTGGAAACTGCCGTAACCGACGGCGAAGTGGAAGAAGTCTTTACATATGCAGAAGAAACATACCCTGTCTTCCCGCTGAAGGTCAGCCGATACCACCAGGTTCCCTTTGTATCTTTAACCTTACCGGTAATGGTGAATGTTTTTCCGTTTGCCAGTTTTCCCAGCGATGCATAGCTTGTCCCCGCACCCTTTCTTACATAAAGACCTCCGTCCGCTTTGACCGTTCCCTTCAAATTGGATACAGAGGTTACAGTAGGTTGTTTTATGTTAACATATTTTGAGGATACATAACCTGTTTTGGAACTGTATTTGAATTTGTACCAGGTCACACCGGACTTGTCCTTTGCGCTGCCCGTCACCGTAAAGGATTTTCCCTTCTTTAAAGTTCCCAGCACTTTATAATTCGTTCCCGCTCCCGACCTGACATTTAAGGCAGAAGCCGTTACCGTAGCGGTTTCTCCCGCCGCATAAACCATATGAATTCCTGCCAGCGACTGTACTGCAAAAATCGTCAGCAGCATCATCAGCGCAATGATAACCGCCAGAAATCTTCGTTGAAAGCTTATAATATTTGTTGACATAATTTTCTCCTCGTCTACTTTATGGTTCGCTTTGACTCTTGCGTTATTTCCTTCTAAAATCTTCTTTATTATAACGCAAAAACGTTGAAAAGTCAACGTTTTAAAGATTATCTTCCCTTCGTTTCCATTCCCGTTTTCTGCAGAGCGACTCGCTTTTGCATCAAAAGATTATGTTTACCATCACCCTTTTCAGACCGCATCAAAAAAGCAAGCCCCGAGTGAATGCGCTCTGAGCTCGCTTTCCGTCTCATACAGATTCCTTATTGTGATATGATCTCATATGAGTCATATCTTACACGTTCCTTTTCCAAAAATGTTGTACTTCTCGCTGCATCCTCCGCATCGACGACCAAAGCAAAGCGGCATCCTTTTTGTGCTGACACAGGTGCTTTGATTACGCGATTTGGAATCCTGTACCGGTTTAACAGATTGGAAGCAGCTACGGTCAAATAATACCCGGAAAAGTAAAAATAACAGTGTTTTTTCATTCCGGGAATCACCTCTTCTCAATTCAGATTTTTCATCATTTGTATGTAAATCGACCAATACCCGGCTTTTTCTGCGGAACGGTCTGCCACCAGCGGATACTCTGCAACAGCCTTCTTCTGATCATATACAACCGCCTTTCCGATCGTTTCCCCCCGTTTGATCGGCAGCTTCAAAGTTTCATCAAGTTTCGTTTCTATTTTTACATGGTCTTTTTCTCCTTTTTTGACAGTCAGTGCAATCTTCCGATCCGTCATTGCACGAACTTCTTTTTCTGTCGCTTTTTCCAAGGAAGCTGTCTCCATGCACTGCCCTTTTTTTGCAAAGGAAGTCGTCTCGTAATTTGCAAATCCGTAGTCGAGAAGCCTCGCCGTTTCAGAAAAGCGAATATCACTGGTTTTGCATCCCAATACCACGGCGATCATCATCGTACCGTCACGCTTTGCTGCTCCTGACAGGCAATATCCCGCATCATCCGTAAACCCTGTTTTGATCCCGATTGCACCATTGTAGCGGCGGATCAGCTTATTGGTGTTGGTGAGCGTGAACGGCTTCTGCTTTCCCGGAAGCCCCACCTTGATTTCATCCTGCCATGCAGAGAACCATTCGTGTGCCTTCTCATACTGCAGCAATTCTTTCGATATGATTCCTATATCATATGCGCAGGAATAATGATTTGCTACCGGAAGACCATTCGTATTCACAAAATGACTGTCCTTTAACTCCAGTTCCGAAGCCTTCCGGTTCATCGCACTGACAAAATCCTCCACCGTACCGTGAAGATGCTCTGCCAGAGCTACGCAGCCATCGTTGGCGCTGACCATGATCACACCCTTGAGCAATTCCTCGACAGTATGCTGTTCGCCCTGCTCCATATACATCTGGCTTCCGCCCATACCGGCAGCACGTTCCGAGATCGTCACCTGATCGTCATAGCTGATTTTCCCGGATTCACATCCTTCCATGACCAGCAGCAGCGTCATAACCTTGGTAACTGATGCCGGCGGTAGATGCTTATGCGCATTCTGTTCATACAGCACCTGCCCGCTGCTGCCATCGATCAGAACTGCCGCTTTGGCCTTGATCTTCAATTCATTCTGCGCAGCCGATGCCGAAACCTGCGTGCTTTCATCCACGATCGTCAGCTTACGTTCTTTCATTTTATACTGTTCTATTCCCATAAACCCGCCCAGCACCAAAACAAGCGACAGGCCGATGCTGATGATTTTTCTTTTCACAAAACGCCCCTCCTTCTCTACTATTGATCTATTAATATTCACAACATGATCGCTTTATTCATACTATAACCCATTTAAATTTAAGGTTTTTAAAAGTTTCTGTTGCATAAAATTAAATTTTAATTTATAATTATACACACAATATTCATACTGTGAATTGTAAAAAGGAGATAGAAACATGAAGAAGAGTATTATTGCAATTATGATGACGTTTGTTCTCGTATTCGCCATGGCCGGATGCGGCGGAAGCTCCGAGGAAGAAGGCTCCGGAGATGTTGTTACTTACAAGGTAGGTACCGAACCGACATTCCCGCCATTCGACACAACAGATGAAAACCAGAACATCGTCGGTCTGGATATGGATCTGATCACAGCGATCGGTGAAGATCAGGGCTTTAAAGTGGAATTTGAAAACCTGTCCTTTGATGGGCTGATCCCTGCACTGCAGGCAGGCAATATCGACATCATTGCTGCCGGTATGAACAAAGATGACCCGGAACGCCAGAAGCAGGTTGATTTCAGCGAATCCTATTATGATTCGAGACTGTTCGTTGCCGTTACAGAGGATAACGATACGATCAAAAGCATCGACGATCTGACATCCGACATGAAGGTTGCTGCACAGACCGGAACGACCGGAGCGAGCAAAGCACAGGAACTGGCTGACGAAGGAAAAATCGCAGAAGCAATGATTCTGGACGGACTGGATACAGCGATGATGAAGCTGATCAACGGAGATGTTCAGGCAGTCATCAACGACCAGCCGGTAACGGAAGTCTACATGAAAAAACAGCCGGGCAAAATCAAAATGGTTGGTGAAGCGCTGAATGCAGAAAGCTACGGCTTCGCAGTTGCCAAGGGTAACGAAGAGCTTCTGGAAAAGATCAACACCGGTCTGAAGAACATTCAGGAAGACGGCACATTTGACGAACTGGTCGATAAATGGTTCAATCAGTAAATCATATTCGTATAAAACTGACCTTTGACCGAACAGGCGGTCAAAGGTCTTTCCATGTTAAATTCATGATATAGCATACATAAGGAGAAAACTCTTGGAAGGATATTTGCACGGAATTGTCGTGGCGGCACGAGGTGTTCCGACTACCCTTGCGATCTCATTTATCGCAGTCTGTATCGGGTTGATCGTCGGTCTGCTGGTCGCTGTCGCCAAACGCTCAAACTATAAGATACTGCGCGGAATCGCCACGATATATGTTGATCTGCTGCGCGGCACTCCGCTTTTGGTTCAGGTTCTGATTCTGGGATATGGAATTCCCCAGGTCATTACGGCCCTATTCGGCATACAGTTTCACTGGGATCCGCTCATTCTCGTCGGATTTATCGCCTGCGGCATCAACAGTTCCGCATACATGGCGGAAATTATCCGCAGCGGACTGCAGGCCGTGGATATCGGACAGACAGAGGCTGCCCGTTCTCTGGGACTGAACAGCCGCCAGACCATGCGCTTCGTCATCATCCCGCAGGCCTTTAAAATCATTGTGCCGGCATTGGGCAATGAATTTGTAACGCTGATCAAGTAAACCTCGATTCTGTCTGTCATCGGCATCGTAGAAGTCACAAGAAAAGGGACCCTCTGGGCCTCTCAGTCCTTCATGTCGTTTCAGGCATACATTGGAGTTGCCATCGTCTATCTGATTCTGACGCTGACCTTGTCGAGACTGATCAACTATCTGGAAAGGAGGCTGGCACAAAGTGATCGAAGTTAAAAATTTGAAAAAAGCCTTTGGCGATCTGGAAGTTCTCAAGGGTATTACAGAAACGATCCGTGAACGTGAAGTCGTCTGTGTCATCGGACCATCCGGCAGCGGAAAAAGCACCTTTTTGCGCTGTCTCAATCTGCTGGAAGACCCGACCGGCGGAGATATCATCCTTGATGGAGAAAAGATCAACGATCCAAATGTCGATATCGATAAAATCCGGGAAAAACTGGGCATGGTATTCCAGAGCTTCAATCTTTTCCCACACATGACCGTTCTGGATAATATTACCCTGGCGCCAATCAGGGTAAAAGGAATCTCCAAAGAACAGGCAGAACAGAAAGCCATCGACCTCCTGCGGACAGTAGGTCTCGCCGACAAGGCAAATACCTACCCTTCGTCGCTCTCCGGCGGTCAAAAGCAACGTGTCGCCATTGCCAGAGCACTGGCGATGGATCCGGAAGTCATGCTATTTGATGAACCGACCTCGGCACTCGACCCGGAAATGGTCGGTGAAGTACTCTCTGTCATGAAAGACCTCGCCAACAACGGCATGACCATGGTGATCGTGACCCATGAAATGGGCTTTGCCAGAGAGGTTGCAGACCGCGTCTTCTTCATCGATCAGGGCGTGATCATGGAACAGGGTACACCGGATGAACTGTTCAACCATCCGCAAAACGAACGCACGCAGAGCTTTCTGAGCAAGGTGCTTTAAATCATCCGTAAATCCGGATTCCCGAAAATACCCGGAAAATCCGGATCTCTTCTATACAAAATAACGAAAAAACAGCGGAACGTAGATAAAACCTGCGTTCCGCTGTTTTTTCTTTTATCAAAACGACTGTTTTGCGAGCGTTCCCCGTTTCAGGAAACTCCTGCTATCCATCGCAGCTTTTTTGCCGCGGTTCTTAGAAATGCAGTTCTGTTCGCTGAATCAGATCCTTCTGCAGCGCCTTTCCCAGATCCACGAAGTATGCACTGTATCCGGCAACACGTACCAGCATATCCTTATAATTCTCCGGCTTCTTCTGTGCTGCCCGCATGGTGTCCGCACTCATGATATTGAACTGTACGTGCATGGCCTGCTTTGCAATATATTCGTCGATGAAGCTGATCAGATTATCACGTCCTTCCGTACCGGCAACAGCTTCCTGCGGGAATTTCAGGTTCAGCAGCGTTCCATTTGTAGCAATGCTGTGATCCATCTTGGCAACTGAATTGGCGATTGCCGTTGGTCCCTCAATATCGTGGGATCCTCCATCGGTATGAACCGGTCCCATGTTATCGGAAATCGCCTCCCCGGCCCTTCGGCCATCCAGCGAGGCATTGGTATTGAGCCCCATGCCCACATTCGCACTGACAGAATATACACCCGGGTTAAACTCGCCGCCCCGGATGGTCTTCCTTCCGGCAACATGACCGCAGTAGCACTCGAACATGTATTTGAACAGATCATCGGCGTAATCATCATCATTGCCGTAGTGATGCACTTTCGAACTGTTGACCAGTGCATACAAAATATCGTGACCCTTCCAATTGTCCTTTACCGCCTGCAGCAGCTGAGCTCCCGTATAACGCTTCTCTTCGAACACCAGCTGCTTGATTACCGCCAGAGTATCCGCACAGGTTGCCAGACCGCTGGCCTGCGGTCCAATGCCGTTGTATTTTGCACCGCCCTCTGTCAGATCTTTGCCGGATTCCAGACAATCTTCGAAGAACGCGGAAACGAACGGAAGCGGTTTGCGCGCTCTATGCGCTTTATCGATGATGTTCAGGCTGCTGCACATCTGATCCGCCCAGTATTCAAACTGCCGATCCACGCTTTCCAGAACTTCCTCAAAGCTCTGATACGTCTCCAGACTTCCGGTATCGGGACCGAGCTGACCGCCGAGCGCGCCGCACCTTTCCCATCTTGCACAGTGCGGACCGCAATCCAGACAGCGCCCGCCGTTGAGTACCATTTCCATCATTTTGGCGGCATTCACATAAGCAGCATCGTGCCATCCGTATTCCTTCCCCGGAAGATCCGGCTCTACGCAGCCTACCACCGCATAATCCCTCGCCTCTTCCAGCGTCATACCCTTTCTCAGCATCGCCTTGATGGTCGGTCCGTCGTTGAAGAGTTTTGGATGTCCATATCCTGCACGAATGCATTCTACAGTCTTTACCTTCAGTTCATACGGTGTATTTTCATGCATGCGCACCAGAAGCCATGGATTCATCATGCGGGTATGTGCAGAAGCCTCCAGCATCAGCATCGTCAGATCATTGGTAACATCATTGCCCTCTCTGTCAACTCCGCCGATGGTCAGACATTCTCCGCCGAAGCCACGTCCCTGACGCACCTTTACCGTACCGCCATCTTTCAGCTTCATAGGATTGTTCATCTTGACATACTGTACTTCGAGCAGTTCCAGTGCAAAATCCTTCGTCAGCGTATCCTTCTCAATATCCGCCGCATAATACGGATACAGCCACTGATCCATACGTCCATAGGAAATGGAATGTCCGTTGCCTTCAATCTGCGTCAATGTCGTTGCAAAGTTAAACAGCTGCAGCGCCTGCCAGAAGGTTTCTGCCGGTCCACCCGCGATCTGATGACAATTGTCAGCCATCATTTCCAGTTCTGCTTTTCTCTTGGCATCTGTTTCTGCCGCAGCCCGTTCTTCTGCCAGCTGTGCATAACGTTCAATATACTTCTTGGCGGCCTCGTGCGAGATGATCATCGCTTCATAAAAATCCCGCTTATCGACATAATCCGGATCAACTTTGCTGATCTTTGCAAGCCCTGCTCTGGCTTCTTCGATCAAACCATTAAAGCCCACGCGCATCAGCTTCGCATAATCCATGACCAGATGTCCGACACCTGCGTAGTGGTACAGATTCGTCTGGAAGATCTTTTTTCCGACCTCGGAACCTTTCAGCTGTTCTTCCTCCAGTCCCGCATTGATCAGATCATCTACCGTCTTACCGACCCAATACTGACAAAGCTCCACGATTTCCCTGCGCTCTTCATCATTTCTGATATAGAATTGATCATGCTCACGCTCTTCAAACGGATGATGCAGCACCTCGTCGATGATCCAGTTGACGGAAAACTCCGGATAAATCGGAGAGGCCTTTGCCGGTGCAGCGATTTCACCCAGAATCAGATCCTCGTCATAAATATCCAGACTCACATTCAGCAGGATATTTTCGAAGGCGCGGGCACAGCGGATCTTCGTGGTACAGTTCTCATACTTCTGATAGGCTTCCGTCACCAATCTCAGCCGTTCTACATCAATATCGTATTCTCTGTCTAGAAATGTCTTGCGCAGATGATTGACACGCGGATATGGCGACCAGTCCTCATGATTCACTTCATATCCTAAACTGTATGTATGATCATAAGTCTCCGTTCCGCATGCGCAGCACGGCATATTGTCGCATGCATTTTTACTCATAAAACCCATTTTAAAATCCTCCTTCAATTGAATCTATTCTTTTTCTCTCGTACCCACCAGACAGTGGATTCCCCGGCTGTTGAAATATTCCGCCAGCCCGTTAATATGTTTTTGAAAGGACTTTCGATTGACCTTTACATCCTCCATTTGATACGGCATGCCCAGAGACTGATACTTTTCCTCTCCCAGACGCATAAAGCTCAGCAGCTGCAGCGTTCTGACCTTTCCGGAAAGATCATTGAGAATAAAGTCCGCAGTCGCCTTCATATTTTCCATGTCATCATTGACATCCGGAATTACCGGAATGCGCAGAATCAGTTCGGCGCCTCCTTTCGCCAGTCTCTTCATGTTTTCCAGAATCCTGGTATTGTCAACCCCGGTATGCTGTTTATGCAGCCCGGCATCCATATGCTTCAGATCGGAAATCAAAAGGTCGGTAACCGGCAGGATTTTCTCTATCTCCTCCCAGTGCACATGCAGGGTTGACTCACAGCAAGTATGAATTCCCTCTGCCTTACAGACCCGAAACAATTCCGCCACAAAATCGCTCTGCAGCAGAGGCTCACCGCCGGATACGGTGACACCGCCGCCGGATCGCTCATAATATCCGATATCTTTGCGGATTTCTTTCATGCATTCCTCGATCGACATGGTTTTTCCCCATTGCTTGATCGCATCTGCCGGACAGGCATCTGCGCAGCACATGCAGTTTATGCACGTTTCCCGATCGATGGAGACCAGCTTCTGCCGGTAGAATTGCAGCGCCGATTCCTGCGGACAGACCGTTTCACACAGGCCACAATTTTTACGGGAAATACATTTCTTTTTATAAACACCCGGCTGAATATAGGCCTTCAGCCCCTCCGGATTGCTGCACCACCTGCAGCGCAGCGGACAGCCTTTCAAAAACAGCTCTGTCCGCATTCCCGGTCCATCGTGGATCGTAAATCGCTGAATGTTGAATACAATTCCCTGCTGCGACACGTTCTTTCCCTCCTGCATCCTCTATTTGTATTTTATTATAGCAAACCTGCTATCTTTCAGAAAGTAGCCATTCTACCTATTTTTCGGAAAAACTCCGCAAAAGAAAAACACTTTCCCTCTTCGGGTATAGGGAACCTTCCCTATCCGCAGAGAAAAAGTGCGCTGTCTGCAGCAATCGGAAATCGCTTCAGCGTTCATTCACCTGATCCAGCAGATTGTGCAGCTGGTAGCGGCTCTTGACGCCGCATTTTGTATAAATATTCTGCACATGTTTTTTCACCGTATGGTAACTGATGACCAGCTCGTCGGCAATTGCCTGATAGGTCAGCCCCTGATACAGGAGCTCCGCCACACGATGCTCCGCCTGCGTCAAAGGAAGCGCTTCCCCATGCATCTGCTTCGGAACATGTACTTCCTTTTCCGAAATCGTAATCCAGTGATAACGATCCACAATCCCATGCGAATAGCTCTGATCATAGGTATAGATCTTAAAAATATAGCCTTTGATAACACGCGTCTGTACAGAATCCGCAGCAGCGGCATTTTCTCCGCCTTCCAGCAGAAACGGCAGCCACATACAGGAGGCTGTCCCGCTCATCTGCTCTTCCACGGAGTTTCCCAGAATCTCTTTCAGATACTGTAATGCCGTTCTGTTATAACTCATGATATGCATGAAATCATCCGTTACCAGATAAGCCTTTTCTCCGGAAGAGATGATCTCATCCTGTATGTTGGAAATGATTTTTTCCTGCTCATGCTTTTTAAAATTTTTATAGGAATTGGCGACATACACATAAATATTCTCCAGCTCCTGCATTTCCTCTTCCGAAAAATCACCGTCCTGCCGCGTTTTAAAAAAGCTGATCCGTATGTAGGCATTGATCCCGAAGGCCATTGTCACGCTGTAGTGTGCCTGAAAATTTTCTTCCAGAAACTGCACATAAGACGAACCTTCATACGCATCCGCTCTGATGAGCGCAGTCGATCGATACAGTCTGGGATCTACATTGAAATAATCCAGCCTGTCACGAACAGCCTCCTGATAAATCGTCTGACCGATCACATCCTCTGCCGCGAATTTATGATACGGATGCTCCGCACTGTTGGTCGTGATTCCGTTTCGGTCAGTCCATGAAAGAAACTGGTTCTGTGGATCAAAACACAGGATCAGTACCTGATCCAACCCGAAATTGCGATACAGAGAATCCAGCAGTACATTGCTGAAAAATTCCCGTGCCGAAATCTGCCGCTCCGACATTTCTGAAAAAAACGCCATCTGACCGTTGTCCATATCGTTCATAACTGCCTCCTGCTCGATATCCGTACCATCTCTTTTTCTTCCTTACATCGTCTGATTCTGCCTGTCCCGTGAAAAGACCGATCAATCTGATGCATGACATGCATCCATCTCCCACACATCCCACAGCGTTTCAAGAATTCCGTGAAACGCTTCGGTCGGAACCGTCGGGAACCCCAGCAGCAGCTGATTCTTCGGGCAATGCTGTTCATCCAGGTACAATACGCTCGTGGAATAAAAGCGGATTCCGGCCTGTTCTGCACGGGAAATCAATTCTTCCTGCGACAGCGGGCTGTCGACATCCAGCATCATATGGATGCCGGCGCCTCCGCCGTAAACCTTGATTTTATCGCCAAATACTTCTGATATGGCAGATAACAGCACCTCCTGCTTCTTCCGGTAAATCGTTCGCAGACGATTGATATGCCGCTCATAATTCCCGCTTTCAATAAAATCCGCCAGTGTCAGCTGATGCAGCGGTGTCACCTGTGAATTGTAGCGGTGATAATAATCGTAGTACCGTTCCAGCAGGGACTCCGGAAATACGATATACGCCAGCCGCATTGACGGTGCCAGAGACTTGGAAAAGGTCCCCGTATAAATGATCCGCTGATTCAGATCCAAGGACTGCATGGCCGGGATCGGATTCGTATAGTAACGCAGCTCGCTGTCATAATCGTCCTCAATGATATAGCTGTCATGGTGCTCCGCCCACTGCAGCATCTGGCGGCGCTTGCCGATCGGCAGCACCCCGCCTGTCGGAAACTGATGAGACGGTGTCACATACAGCAGCAGAGTATCGATCTCCTGCAGCGCATCAATCGAAATTCCGTCGCTTTCTACCGGCACCGGAATCAGCTCATATTCGTGATTGGCAAAAATCGCACGAATCCCATCATATCCGGGTTCTTCCATGGCAAAAACCTTTTTTCGATCACCAAACATATTGGCGATGATTTCCATGGAATGCTGCTGGCCGCAGGTGATCACCACCTGTTCCGGCAGACAGGTTACATTTCTGGAACGTCTGAGGTATCTGCAGATCGCTTCGCGCAGCTCCGGTTCTCCTGTCCTGCAAGGGTAATGCAGGGTGCTGCATAGCTCAAGCCTCGTCAGTACATTATTAACGCTTTTCCGCCACTGACTGTACGGGAATACCGAATTATCCATGGAACCATATGCGAAATCGTATCTTGCCTCCTGTTCCACCTTTTCCGGCTGTGCCGGTTCTGTCAGTTCTCCCGCTTCCTTCCGTACAGAGTGCTTGGGAAAGCTGCAGTTTTGCTGCCGATTTCGAAAATCCAGCGGAATCCGGTTCACAATGAATCCGCTGCCGACTTTCGCCTGAATATAGCCCTCTGCCGCCAGCTGCTGATAGGCTTTATCCACCGTGTTTCTGCCAACAGACAGCTCCTCCGAGAGCTTTCGCGTTGCCGGCAGTCTGTGACCGGCAGGCATCGCACCGGAAAGAATTTCCTCTACCAGAGCATTGTAGAGCTGCTCGTAAAGCGGTGTTTTCTGACTGCGATCGATATAGAGCATTGCTCCTTTTCCTCCTGCTTCATGCAAATATTCTTCTTATGGTAAATTGGCTCTTGCAAAAAATGCATAATTGGCACTTTTGCAACAGCCGCTTTCATTATATGCTGTAATTGTCAAAAATACAAGAACAAAGAAACGTTAGGAGGTTCATATCATGGATAAAGAAATGAGACGAGGAGAAAAAGCGTTTTCTCAGGAAGAAGCCATCGAAGTACTGAACGGCGCGGAATATGGCGTACTTTCTACGATCAGCACAGATGACACACCGTACGGCGTACCCGTAAACTTCGCTTATGCAGACGGCGCAATTTATTTCCACTGTGCTCCCGTTGGACACCGCATGGAAAATCTGGCAAACAACAACAATGTATGCTTCAACGTCGTTGATTCCGTTGTGCTGATGCCTTCCACATTCAATACACAATATCGCTCTGTTACGATATTCGGAACTGCGGAAGTACTTCAGGATGTCGAAGAAAAGAAAAAGGCGCTGCTGGCAATCGTCAGAAAGCTGAGTCCGGAATTTGAAGAAGGCGGCATCAAATACATCAACACCAGTGTCAATGACTGCCACGTTGTCAAGATCAACATCTCCAAAATGACAGGTAAGGCAACAAGAGCGCCGCAGGAATAAAAAGCGAATGCTGTACGAACTGCAAATCAAAACCCTGATCCTCTAACGAAGATCAGGGTTTTTTTCTTCATAATATTATTGATCAGCTCGTTTCAGATTCAAAGCTGTAATCAGATTTTCTGCCAGCGAATTCAGTGCCGCCTGATCTACCTTAGAGATTCCCTTTCGTTTGATTTCCGGAAATTCCTGATAATCGATCGTCGAGACGATTGGCATCTGACTGGAACTGAAGTACTTGTTCAGCCGATCAATAGAAGCGCAGCCGCCGGAGCGATATCGCGTCACCAAAGCAGCCGCCGGTTTTCCTGCAAAAAGCTGATGCCACTGTGCTGCCGCATAAAAAACTCTGTCAAATAAGGCGCACAATGCCCCATTGGGACCGGCATAGTAGACCGGACTGCCTACTAAAACGCCATCTGCCTCAACCATCGCTTCAATCAGAGCGTTGCAGGCATCATCCTCGAAGATGCAGCGTTTTGCTTTCATACAGTGCTTACAGTCGATGCAGCCATGCACCGCATCTGTCCCGAGGTGAAACCATTCTGTTTCCATCCCCTCTGCATGCAGTAGCTGCTCTACCTCAGCCAGCGCCGTATACGTGTTGCCGTCCCGCTTGGGACTTCCGTTGATAATCAATACCTTCATAATAAACTGCTCCTGTCTCTCAAATTACGATATCACTTTATTATCATGACATCGCAGCTAATCATTTAAAATCATCTCAAAGAACTCTTTAAAGGTGAGCGGTTCCTGAAAGGCCTCCTGCATGACATAAGCTGCAAGTCCAGCGGTAGCCAGAATCATCAGAAATATAAATAATACAGTTCCTATAAATTTCCTCATTGAATCATCCTCATTTACGAAAAAGCCGTTATAATAACGGCTTCTTCGTTTTTTTGTTTATTGATATCAGCGGCAAACCGACTGATTAGATCCAAGCAATTACGAACAGTAAGATGCCCAGTCCTGCGAAGCAGTAAGCACCGATTCTCCAGATCTTGTACTGCTTGTCCAGTTTTGCCTTTTCCTCTGCAGTAGGATCTGCTGTAGCCAGTGCAAGTGCTTCGGCATCGATCGCTTCCTGCGGAATCGGTCGCTTGCGGACAAAGATGACATAGTAAAGAATTGCAATGACATCCCATGCGACATTGTACCAGATTGCTACAGGGTCATAAGCCAGGATCAGCAGGATTGCAAAGCAGATGATGCTGAACCATGCACCGAATGTGCCGGCAGGACATCTCCAAGGTCTGTTGAGATCCGGTTCCTTCTTACGCAGTGCCAGGAAGGACCAGAATCCGATGATATAACTCTGAATCTGGTTGTATGCGCACATCATCGCTACGATTTTGATGGATCCGGACAGGATGAAGAAGATGCCCAGAATACCGCAAAGCATAACTGCACGGTGCGGGCTCTTAAACTTGCCATGTACCTTACCGAAATATTTCGGGAAGTTTCCATCTTCTGCCATGATGTATATGTAACGTGCAGGTCCTGCAATACAAGGATTCATCGTGGAGAAGTCTCCACCCAATGTAATACCCAGACACAGGATTACAAGAGGCAGTCCGACAATTCCTGCGTATTGCATAGCCTCCGCATAAGGAGCTGCAGCTGTGTACAGATCAGGAACGTGTTCTGCCGGAGTCAGTGCACACAGGAACCACTGGAATAAGAGGTTAACAGCCAGTACGCAGAACGGCGAGATCAGCAGAGCTCTAGGGATCGTGATCTGCGGGAACTTAACTTCAGAACCCATACCTACGATGGTTTCATATCCGAAGAAGCACCAGAGCACGAGCAGTACAGCCTGTGCGAATGCATTTACGCCAGCAGGGATTCCCACGCCTGCAACCATTTCTGTAACGCCTGAGAAATCAGCCTTTGCGATTACCGTTGCGAACCATACCAGTGAGCATGCCCAGAAGAAGAACATAAAGAAGTTCTGCGTCTTACCATTCATCTCGATGCCTCTGTAAGAGATTGCTGTGAAGAGAATGAACAGGAAGATTGCAGGTAATGTCTTCCAAAGGAAGATGTCAACCGGAACGTTTCCTGCAAAGAAGTCGATCAGCGAATAATCGTTGTTATCAACCGGAACGTTCATGCCAAGTGCATTTAACAGTCTAACGAAATAATTTGAGAACGCCATCGCTTCGGAAGCGCCGATACCGATCTGAGCCAGCGTATAGTTCCAGCTTTCAAATACGGCTACAGGATAATTGATGGCTCTCTTTGCAAATGAGTAAGTACCTCCTGCCAGCGGCAGCGCAGCACCCATTTCACCATACATTGCACTCGGAAAGAGTATCAGCAGGAATGAAATCAGGGATGCAACAATTACAGTACCACCCATCAGCCCAACGATCTGCGAACCTACGGTGAACAGACCTACGCCGATTACAGCACCGGCTGTAATGGTGACGCATTCTGACAGCCCCAAGGCTCTGTTTAGAGTTTGGGATTTAGCATTGTTTTCCATAAACAAAAACCTCCTTAAAAATAGTAAAAAGAATGAATATAAATTAACTTGATTTATATTTACAACTGAAGCTGCAGACACCCGAGGCTCTGCCTACTCGGACTCTGTGCCATCCTGCATCTTTTGATCCGGCAGCGATGCCGTCTTCTCCCCAGCATTCTCATCAGGCACTTCCTCTGTTTTTTCAGAGTGCTCTGTAGCAGCACGCATCAACTTTCTCTGCCTGTAATATGGAAATAAAAATACAAGCGTTGCAATGTTGAATGTCAGCCACATTCTGATGCAGAACAAGGCCAATCCGTCGGATTCTCCGGCGGTGTCTACAAATAAAGGTCTGATTGCCAGTATTGTAGACACAATAAAACAAATCGCCGGCAGCACCAGACCAACATACGGATTGCGACGCTCACACAGAGATTTCTGCAAACTGATTATGAAATACATCGCAATCAGTGCTGTCGGAAAAATAATGATCATCTTATTGGGGTCCATATTCTGTAAAATCTGCATCGCAAATAGCCCTCCTGCTGATTTTAAAATTACCTCCTAAATATTCAGTAAGTTTAAAATACCATGGTTTATTTTACACTTGTCCGAAAAATTATACTAGGAAAAAACAGAAGTTGACCAGGGAAATATCCAGTGTTATGATAAAAATGAAAAAAACTTGGTTCCGATTTTTACTACTTAAAGTCGTCTGAAAGGTGAGCTATGTCATTTGTCATCAGTAAAAAACAATATCTGGCGCCAAGCGAGCCAAGAATTCAATACGAACCGCTGATATTTGAAGAGGAAGACCTCCTCATCAAACGCATCGACGTTACCTTCGGCCACCCCCTTTACACGACAGTGGCCGACATCGTATATGTAAAAAACAGCGGAGAAAGAACCAGAACCGTTCCGGTCATTCCCGATGGCTGCATGGCGATTGTCATAACCGGCAGAGACGAAACCATCAGCGCCTATATCTGCGGAGTCATAGATGAAATCAAGAAAATAAAGATGAAACCGAATGACTACTACATATTTATGCGGTTCATGCCGGGTGTCGGCTATTCTCTCACCGGAAACGCTGCCAACAAAATAACCAACAAAGCGATTCCCATAAAGAGAACCACCCCCGGCGGTGAGCAGATTATCTCGATTCTGGAAAGAGACATCAAGCTTTCTGAGCGAATCGGTCTGATTTCAAAAGTTGTACGAGTACATCTCCACAATGAATCCAATAAATATCTGATTAAATATTGTACGGAACGGATCTTCGACACACAGGGAAATATCAGTATAGAAGAGCTGGCAGGAGAAACGGGATTTACGGCAAGACATATCGGAAAAATGTTCGAACGCTGTGTGGGAATCGCTCCCAAGCTGTACTCGCAGATCATACGGCTGCAGGTATCTATGGGGAAAATCATGGAGGAGCAGGAAAAATTTCTGGTGGATATTGCTGTAGACAGTGGGTTTTTCGACCACGCACATATGAACAGAATGTACAAAAAGCTCATTCACTGTTCATCAGGTGAATTCAAAAAGAAGCTCTTCGGCAATCTGGATTACGATAAAATTGATGATTACATTTCCATTGGTTAATGCAATGATTAAGGAAAGAAGGAAATGATATGAAAAAGAAAAAATACTACATTGGTCTGGATCAGGGAACAACGGGAACCACAACCTTGCTGCTGGATGAGCAGTGGAACATCGTTGCCAGAGGCTACAAGGAACACAAGCAATATTACCCGAAACCGGGATGGGTTGAACATGATCCGCTGGAACTGTGGCAAAGAGTCACGGAGTCCATGAACATGGCGCTTCAGCTCGGCGGTGTTTCACCCGATCAGGTACGATGCATCGGCATCGATAACCAAGGCGAAACCGTGATGCTCTGGGACAAAATCACCGGCGCGCCGCTCTACAATGCCATCGTATGGCAGGACAGAAGAATGGCACGATACGCAGATGAACTGACCAAGGAGCACGGTGAACTGATCAGAGAAAAGACAGGTCTCATGGCGGATTCTTATTTCAGCGGACCTAAAATCAAATGGATCATCGACAATGTCGAGGGCGCAAAAGAGCGGATCAAAGAAGGTCGTGTCCTGGCAGGCACACTGGACTCCTGGCTGATCTGGAAAATGACGCATGGAAAGGTGCACGTAACAGATTGTTCAACAGCCTCCCGAACCATGCTGTTCAATATACACACCGGAAAATGGGATGATGAAATCCTGGATATTCTGGAAATACCGAAAACCATCCTTCCCGAAATCTGCGACAGTTCGATGGTATACGGATACACAGACCCGCTCGACTTCTTCGGAGCAAAGATTCCAATTTCCGGCTCTGTTGTCGATCAGCAGGCCGCACTTTTCGGACAGGCCTGCTTCTCCCCGGGAACTATAAAATGCACGTATGGCACCGGCTGTTTCATGCTGATGAACACGGGCAACAAAGCTGTATACTCGAAAAACGGACTCCTGACTACCGTAGCCTGGAGACTCAATAAAAAAATGAGCTTTGCGCTGGATGGCGGCATCTACATCACAGGAGCGGCAACACAATGGCTCAGAGACGGCATTAAGATCATCAATACGGCAGCAGAAACGGAACAAATGGCATACGATGCCAAAACCAACGGCGGCGTCTACTTTGTCCCTGCTTTCTCCGGACTGGCCGCACCACACTGGGATTCCTATGCCCGAGGCACGATGGTCGGCATCACAGGCGGTACGACCAGAGAACATATCGTAAGGGCGACCCTGGAGTCCACAGCCTATCAGGTAAAGGACAACCTGGACGTCATGAACATGGATGCCAGCATGCCAATCACCATACTCCGGGCAGATGGCGGTGCCACTGCCAACCATTTCCTCATGCAGTTTCAGGCAGACCTGCTGGATATCCCTGTGGATGTACCGGTTATCAAAGATACGACTGCGCTTGGCGCAGCACAGCTGGCAGCTCTGGGCGTTGGAGAATTCGACTCCATCGAACAGCTGGAAGGAAACTGGAAACTGGCCGAACGCTATGAACCGAAGATGAGCGTTGACGAAAGAGAAACATTGCTCTACAACTGGCATCGAGCTGTTGAGAGAGCAAAAAACTGGTCAGAAGAATAACGATAAAAACAGAGTTCAGAACTGTTTTGAAAGAAAATATTTATGATAAAATCGGAAAGGAAGTAAAGAAAATGAGCGCACCAAAATTATTCAGCCCCGGCCCTATCATGGTCAAAGAAAACGTAAGAGCTGCATTGGCACATTATGATATCTGCCACAGAGGAGCAGAATTTGAAGAATTATTTGCAAGAACGACAGCAAAAATCAACAAGCTGTTCAAAGCAGATGATTCCTACCGCTCCATGATCATTTCAGGCTCCGGAACATCTTCCAATGAAACAGTACTCTCCTCCATCTTCAACGAAGGTGAAAAAGTCATGCTGATCAGAAACGGTGTTTTCGGAGAAAGATTGCTGGAAATCATCAACAAATATGAAATTCCACTCGTAGACTGCGAATTCCCATGGGGCGAATATCCATCGATCGAAAAGGTGGAAGAAATGCTGGCAGCAAACCCGGATGTCAAAGTAGTTGCCATGGTATTCCACGAAACCTCTACCGGCATGATCAACCCTGTAAAGGCAGTCGGCGAAGTTGCCGCAAAATACAATAAATGGTTCTTTGTGGACTGCGTATCGGCAGCAGCAGGCGAACTGATCGATATTGTTGATATGAAAATCACCTTCGCTACTTCAGTCGGCGGAAAATGCCTCGGCGCATATCCTGGCTCCGCATACATCTGCGGCAAAAAAGAAGCCCTCAATACACTGACTCCGGAAATGGGCAGAAACGTATATCTCAATCTGGCGAAGCATTATGAAGCGGCAGAAAAGAAGAATCAGACACCGAACACACCGAATGTCAATCTGTTCTGGGCACTGGACGTTGCACTGGACAATGCGCTGGCGGACGGAGGCGTAGAAGCAAGAGTTGCCAGATATCAGGAATGTGCTGGTATCCTGCGAAAAGGAATGAAAGAGCTGGGTTTAAAACTGCTTCTTGAAGATGAATCCAAGATGGCCAATACCGTAACCTCCGTATTCCTTCCGGAAGGCAAGGATCTGAAACAGTTCCTGAAGGAAATGGAAAACAGAGGATATGTCGTATACAGCGGAAAAGGCAAATACGAAGAAATGGGCATGTTCCAGGTTGCCAACATGGGAGAAATCTACCCTGCAGATTGCGAAGAATTTCTGAAGGTTCTGGCGGAATGCATCAAATAAGCGATTCAAATAATAATCAAGACAATTTTGAAGTCCTCGCCTTGCGAGGACTTCTTTTGGACGCTATCGCTTAGCGTCAACTTATCCGTCATATGAACCTTATTTTCTCTCGCCTTTGCCTGCCCATCATACCATATATACGGCAACAGACAGCTTTTCCCAGTTTTCTATCACAAGAGAGCAGATACATATTTTTCTTTCAAGCCATCGGTATTTTTCATGACTGGTTTTAAAACTCGCCGTTCCTTTATAATAGTAATCATCGGGAATAACATCCTCTCCGTCCATAAGACGGACCTCAGTTTCCGGCTCTATATCGAAGTATGCGCGCATATCCATCAATATATGTGCCCCGTCATCTGTACACAGCAGCAGAGTCGTTTCTATATCGTTTTTTCCCGGAGCAGGCGTATAGGTAACTCCCATTCCCACAGGCACAAGCTCACCGTTCAAATCCCGTCCGGAAAAAAAGCCCTTACCTGTAGGCGAAATAAGCGTTTCACCGTGGCACGTTTCACCCATATCTATATCGTCTTCCTGAAAAAGGGACATGTCGAATAATTTTTTCATAGCTCTCCCTTTATTAAAACTCCATCGAAAATAACTGCTTCTGTCTTTATGTCCTTAAGCTCACCCGGCGGAACATCATGAGGATCCTTATCGACAATAATCATATTGGCAACTTTGCCACTTTCCAGCGATCCTATCTTGTCCTGCCAGCGAAGCTGTTTCGCTCCGTTAATGGTATATCCCCTTAGCAATGTCTCAAGATCCAGCCTTGCGGATCCATCCGGTCTCATGCTTTCAGGATATTTATCAGGATCCAGCGGAAATTCGGAGTCGATCCTGGTTGCTGCCACCTGCATACCGAAGAACGGATATGCCCTATGCATCTCATAGCCTGTTACCACATCGCTTGAAAATGTGACAAGGGCTCCACTTTGAAGCATCGGATTGAACTGATACATCCTGCGCCACTTTTCCTCTGTATAGTAATTCATGGCTTCCTCGCCGAAGTATCCTCCCGACCAGTGACAGCTCCAGTTGATGGTTATTCCAAGCTCTGCGGGCCTTCCCATGTCCGAAGGGTCCACCACTTCGCAGTGCGCGAAAACCGGCTGACATACCCATGGCTCGCCGTTTTCCGCAGCCGTTTTCTGCGCCGCTTCGACCGCATCGCAGCCGACTCTGAAGGCTCTGTCTCCAACCATATGGATATGAAGATCCAGACCTTCTCTGTTGCAGAGCACGAAGCATTCAGCAAGCTCCTCAGTCTCCATCATGATCTCTCCGTAATTGCCCGGATCATTTATATGCTCATGCAAAGACGCACTGTTGCCGCTTTCGTTGGTTCCGTCCAGGAAAAGCTTCATGGTATTGAATTTTATATGATCTGTCGTGTAAAGTCTCTGATATTCTCTCAGCTTAGCTATTTTCTCCGGAAGGTCTTCATATTTCCAAAACCTTACCGCTCCGTCATAATATGTAAACAGCCTGCCTGCTTTATCCATATTGTAAATCGACTCTATCTGTTCATCTGTTTCTATGAGGGCATCGAATATTGCCGTTATTCCACTTTCCTTCATAAGAGAGAAAAACGGTTTCATTCTTTCCTCAGACAGATCTTCAGGCGGCTTCCATCCGATAGCCTCAAACATATTATCAGCAAAATGTACCCATGCCATTTCTTTGACCCAGCCTGTAGGATTGCCGTCCTCATCTCTTACGAAAACCTCCAGCTTACTCGGGTCCGGAGTATTTTTGTCTACTCCCAGCAATTCTATCATCTTAGAGTTTATCCAGCAAAGATGCTCGCCAAAATCCTGACACAGCACAGGTCTGTCGGAAATCGCCTCATCCAGCAGTTCCTTTACCGGTCCGTTCTCATCAAACATGGAGGTCGGATAATATTCGAAATATATGAACGGTATTTCCTCCTTAGGATGCTCCTGTCCGTAGTTCTTTACGAAATCCAGTAATTCATTTACATCCTCCGTCCACGGCAGTCTTACGTGCCACGCACTTCTCGAACACATCCCGGGATGGATATGGCTGTCGATGATACCGGGAAGGATCGTCTTTCCTCCGACATCATATACAGTCGCCTTTTCCCCCATGTACTTCTGGGCTTTTTCTCCGGCTCCCACATAAATGATTTCATTTCCGTCTGTAACGATGGTATCGGCCAATGGAGCCTTTCCATCCATCGTATATATTTTAGCATTTTTAAATACATTCATATTTTGTCGCCGCCTTTCCTATAACTACTGTTTAATATTTTATTCGATATCCATTTCAGGTGGTAATTGCCTGAATCCCTTTGTCTTGATAGCCAGGATCACGATACCGATCGCTAGCCATATGATTCCTATGATTTTCGCCGTTGTCGCCATGTTGAACCACAGATATACGCAGATAGCAGTTGCGATGAGCGGCAGTACGGCGTAGTTGAATATAGCTTTTCCTCCACGCTGGCCTTTTTTCTTCAGGAAGTATGCCGGTACGGAAATATTGACAAGTATGAATCCTGTTATAGCTCCGAAGCTTACAAGCTCAACACCGCCGAGGATATTATCTGTGAAGAACAGCGCCACGAGACCGACAAGTCCGACGATGATAAGATTGTAAAACGGCACGCCCTTGCTGCTCATCTGACCGAATATCTTCTTTGGCAGTATGTTATCACGACCCATATTGTACATGATACGGATAACTGCAGCCTGTCCCGACAATGCGCACGCTACGCTTCCGATATTATCTACAACCAGGAACATGATATCCATATGAGGAATCATCTGTATTCTTGCCAGCAGTTCAAATATTCCCGAATCCGGATCTTCAATCTGCTGATATCCTACTGGCCACATTGCCTGCGCTATGTAAGCGATCAGCGTAAATACGATTCCTGCGCCCAGGCAAACCAGTACGATGGCCTTAGGAATATCCTTTACAGGATTCTTAGCTTCTTCAGATAACGTCGATACAGCATCAAATCCCAGGAAGGATACGCACAGTATCGCTGCCGGATAAAGTACCAGTCTCAGCTCGAATACTTCAGGATTATAAAACGCCGTTCCATCAAGCAGACCATTAGCGGTGCCGTCTATACCGCCTTTTGTAATGGTTACAATGCCCACTATAATAAACAGGGCCATCAGAGCCAGCTGCGCTATTACGATGATAGTATCTACCTTTGCAGCCATACTGATACCCATGGCATTGATAACAAATAACAACACTACCAGTATTATTACCCATGCCCATGCAGGTATTGCCGGCACATATGTTTCCATGTATATCGCTACACATAGGATACAGATCATCGGCAGCAGCAGATAATCCAGCAGCATAACCCAACCTGCCGCAAAACCAAAATGCGGATTCAATGACTGCTGTACATATACATACGCAGATCCCGATTTTTGAAACTCACGTGACATATTGGCATAACTGAATGCCGTAAAAAACATAGCTATTGCTGTGATAACAAAACAAGTCGGATACATACCGTTTGAAGCAACTGATAATGGCCCGTAATAATTAAATACTACTGTCGGAGCCATATACGCAAGTCCAAATATCACCAGCGACCCCAGGCCTAAAACTTTTTTAAATTCGCCTTTTTCCTGTAATTTTTCATTACTCATTTTCGCACCTCCCAGAAAATTTCATTTTATTCAGAATACACTTTTGGAAGCTTTTCAAACAATGTCATCTTATTGCTCTTTTTGGAAAATTTAACACGAAAACAGCAAAATACCGACCTATGCCAAATGCAAAACGCAGCCTGTGGTCAAAGTCCTTCAGACTGCGTTTTGCAGATCATTATAAATTGAGTTCAGGCGGAAGTTCTTTAAAGCCTTTGGTCTTTATAGCCAGAACGATAACGCCTATTGCTATCCATGAGAAACCGACGATCTTGGACAGCATCGGTAAACTGATCCACAGGTATACGCAGACTGCCGCTGCGATAACAGGGATTATCAGATAGTTTACTACGGCTGCTCCCGATCTTTTCTTATCCTTGATCCAGAATCTTGCTATAACACAGATATTGGTGAGGATGAAGCCCAGAAGAGCTCCGAAGCTTACCAGCGACATTGCATTGGTGAGGCTGTTCTGGAACACTACTGCCAGCAGACCTACAGCTGCAGTCAGCAGGACATTCTTTACAGGAGTCTTGAATTTAGGATGTATATAACCGAAGAATTTATTAGGAAGGAAACCGTCTCGTCCCATTCCCAGAAGTATTCTTGCCGTAGCACCCTGACCGGCGATACAGCAGCCCAGACTTGCCAGCGTGTTTATCGCGATAAAGATACTGTTCATCCAGCTTATTCCTATATGTACGTTGTATTCTGTTATTGCTGTATCAGGATTGCTTATTGTTCCTGCTTCATACGGCCATCCGCAGTTCATGAAATACGCCACGATGAAAAATTCGATAGCGGCTCCAACGCAGATAAGAACCACCGCTCTAGGCATATTCTTCTCAGGATTGATGGTTTCCTCCGAATATGTGGTCACTGAGTCAAATCCAACGAATACGATAGCCATGATAGCTGCGCCGGTCATGATCGATCCCATTTCAAATGTTTCCGGATTATAGATGGCTTCAGGGAAAATAAGCGTTCCTGCGCCGCCTCCGCCCACTACGAATTTGATGATAAATATCAGCGTTACGACCAGTGCGAGGATCGGCGCTATTACATTGATGTTATTGACGAAGGATGCGACGCCTATTCCGACACAGTTGCAAACTGCAACGAATAGTACGGCGAATATTATCCACGCCCATACAGGAACAGCAGGGAACATTATATTGAGGTAAAGCCCGCATCCCAGATAACATGTCATCGGCAGCAGCAGATAGTC
>Ga0129308_1000673_pt1 | contig 46605 bp, 31 predicted proteins | sample L827metagenome_FD_94440 | JGI IMG/M metagenome (GOLD analysis project Ga0129308, IMG submission 94440) | Ring-tailed lemur group fecal microbial communities from Wisconsin, USA - L827 metagenome | ecosystem: Host-associated > Mammals > Digestive system > Large intestine > Fecal | place: USA... | reverse complement strand
GCGACTGCCAGCCCCAGCTCCCGGGTCGCCCGGTGAAGGCGAGGAAGAAGGGCGTGAAGGGAGCGAAGAGCGTTGCTGCCTAGGCTAGCCCCTTGTCACACAAACTACCGAAGCCTCAGAATTCTTGGGTTTCCTCACCGAAGAAGGGCGTGTTCTTCTGTGAGGGCTCGACGCGCAGCGTCCTGCTGGCTCGGGGATCGGTCTTGTCCTTGAGCATGGGTGCCAGTCCCTTGGGGAGGCGGGGTGCCTTCATGTGTTTGCGGATGATAATGATGATGGCGATGATGAGCGCGATGATGGCGAACAGCAGTCCGAAGCGCTTCATCAAGGTGGCTATGCTCACGGGGTCCACCACCACGTCCATCTTCTGGTTGATCACGGTGGGGTTGGGGTCGTTTTCATTCGCCTGGACCACGGCGGTGGTCTTCAGGGTGCCTTCGCCTTCCTTCAGGACGACTTTGTTCTCGCCGTTGAACTCGACGGTTTCGCCATCGGTGTATTCCAGCGTGGCCTCGATGGACATGTCATGGATCAGGTTCTGCGAGTCCTCGGGACTGATTTCCTCGCCGGTTATGGGGTTGAGCATGCGGCTGGAAACGTAGTATGAGCCCTTCGTCAGGCGCACGTCGGTGTTGGTGGAATCGATGACGGTGTCGCCCACGGAAAGCATTTTATTGATGGGCCAGGGAAGACCCGAATCGCTTACGCCCGCATCGTTGAGGGTTACTTCAACGTTCACATAGGGTTCGTAGTAGATTTCAACGTATTCTGCGTTCTCCATGCACAGCATCATCGAACCGGCATTGAAACCCTCGGCTCCATTGGGCTCGAAGGTGGCGACGATACCCTGCAGGGATTGGTCGTTGGGGCAACCGGCTTCTTCCCACATCGTGTTCTTCTTCGTGTGGGGCTTGTCGGCGTATTTCAGTCTGACCGTGGAGGGGGAAAGGCGGTCGCCTTCGATTTCGGCATAGTCGACGGATACGTCCTGACCTTGCGCGAAGACCACGATGCGCTTGGTGGGGATGGGGATGGTGATGGTGTCGTTGACGAAGCTGGTTTCAGGAAGCGATGCCATGCCGTATATCTCATTGCAAACATCGACGATGCCGTAGAGGATGCCGCGATCGGCTGTCGCGCTGACGCTCAGGCCATAGCCTTCGGAGGGAAGCGGGATATCGGTGCTTTCTTCTCCCATCAAGACATAGTGAACTTCGATGTCCGATTCTGATGCCCAAGTGGAAAGGTATTCGTTGACCTTTGCGGAAACGGCTTCGCTTCCGTTTTTCTTAGGGGTCATATCATCGACGTAAACGAACTCGCCGTCAGTGAGGACTACGAGGTATTTCTTGGTGTTCTCGTTCGAGGGCAGGGAATTCAGATGCGCATATGCCTGCTGTGCGGGTGCGAAGGTGGTATTGCCCGAGTACTCGGAAAAGACCCTGTGGATGCTATCGACGCAGCTTTGGGTGTCACCCGATTTCATAGAGATTGAGATACTGGGTTCGGGATTATCGCCGTTGCTCATGGTGAAGACGTTCAGCTCGTCTTCGGGTCCCATCATGCCTACGAGGGTTTCCAGTGCATAGTGGGCTTGGGACCATTCGGCCCCTTCATCCATGGATCCCGAGTCGTCATAGACGACATCGATGACTCGCCTGATCGGCTGGTCTGAATCGCTTGCGTAGGCATGGGAGGGAGAAAGGAATAGCCCGACTGCTGCAAGAAGGAACAGGATGATTGCGGTAATGAGGCATCGGGTCGGTTTGATAGCGGTGTGCACGGTAACTCCATCTATTGCGTCTTGGATAATGTTTCGGGTTACTGGTGCGTTTGACTATCCAATTGCAAGGTTTCTGCAATGTAAATGTAAAGGTCAGTTTACAATGAGCGCGCTCTCTCGCGATAGAGCGAAACCCTATTTTCATCTGCTATTTGCGCACTTTATCGGTAGTTATCTTGCCTGGATGCGCATTGGAGGGGGATTCCCGAGATGCGAAGAGGTCTTTTCGAGTATTTGCCAGGCTCCCCAGAGAGAATTCGTCGTGAGTCAGATTTGTTTTCTCCGATTATTTTGGTTGAAGCTTGGGAATAGAATTCAGCTGTCAACTGAATTCTATTCCTTATCAAAGTTATTTTTCAGGACGTTTGTCGGGGTGAAAACCGGGCAAGAAAAAAAGCGCCGGATGATCCGGCGCTTGCATCTCTAATGCTTACTGGTTCTTTGCTGCCAGGGAATCGCGGATTTCGCGAAGGAGAAGGATTTCCTCGCTGGGCTCGGGTTCGGCCTCGGGCTCTTCCTCTTTTGCCTCCTTGGACTTCATGAGCGCTGCGGTCTTTTCCTTCATGGTGTTCATGGATTTGACGATGGCAAAGACTACCAGGGCGATGAGCAGGAAGTTGATGATCGCACCGATGAGGGAACCGAAGTTGATGACGGCGGATCCGATCTGGATGGATAGGCCCTGACCGACCACTCCGCCGCCGGTGACGATGGAGATGACGGGGTTGATGATGTCATTGATCAGGGAATTGACGATTGCGGTGAAGGCGCCGCCGATGATAACGCCGACTGCCATATCCATGGCATTACCCTGGTTGATGAACTCCTTGAATTCGGCGATGAGGCCCTTAGACTTTCCCACTGATAACCTCCTTGGCTTGATTTCAAATGCCGCAGTATTCTAGCGTATCGACGTGGTAATGGGCGGATAGGCGCAAAGCTCTTCGGGAATCATCACATATCTGCTTCGAGCAGGTCCTTTGCATTGCGGAAGCACAGTGATTCGCAATCCTTCCCGCGGATCGTGGCGAGCAGTTCCAGTGTCTCGCAAAGGCTCGCGGCGATTTCTGCGGGGGTCGTGCTTTCACCTGGCTGCGAGGGCAGGTCGCTTTCCAGCAGAAGGCGGTTTTCGGGGATGATTCGGGCGTATTCGCGGCCCTTCTTCGTGGCGAGCATGCGCCGGTTCACGGAAAACCAGAACCCCGCCTTGATGGCGCGATGCAGCTGGTTGCTGCTTCCAGAAAACCAGTGCATCACGCATTGGCAGTTCTCGGTCGTGCGGTAACGTTCGAGCGTGTCGAGCACGCAATCGGCAGACCGCAGGGCGTGGATGGAAAGCACCTTGCCCCCAGCTAGCGCGCACGTGCGTACGATTCGGTCGAAGGCGGCAAGCTGGTCTTCACGCGAGGCTTCGTATGCCGGCAGGAAATCCAAGCCCACCTCGCCGATGATGCGTTCGTACGCAATCAGGGCGCACAGCTGTTCGACGTCGCGTGGTCCGCAGGTGCCGTCTGCAATCCAGTGCGGGTGGAGTCCGCAAGCCACATGCACGGTTGGGTTCTCTGCAAAGCGCGCCTTCGCGCGGGCGAAATCATCGGGCGAGCAGGTCATGCAGAGAGAACGAATGCACGCCCGTTCTTGCTGCGGCATGGATTCTGCCGGGGATTCAGCTGCGCCTGCGTCTTGGGCGGTGCTGTTGGAGTTTGCGTGCCCGGTTTCCTTCCTACATATATATGTATCGGCTCGTACGTCGCCTGTGCTTGGTTGCGCATCGTCCGTCAGGGAACTCGGGCGCACTTCGTGTGGGCAATCCGCTGGGGCCTGGGTAGTGGAAAGGGGGAAGAACAACCGGTCGAGGCAAGCGGGGTTGAAATCCAGGTGGCAGTGTGTGTCGAACAGGTTCATGGCCTGCGCCTTTCGGATGCGTGGATCGGGGGTTCGGCCGGGTGAGCGCGGCAGTGCTGCAAGGGTGCCCGCTGCCGCGCCCGGGTTGCAGGTTATGTTGCTTCGGGCTGTCTGCGGCATGTTCCCGTCATGCCGGATTCGCGGCGTGTGCGGCTACACCGTTTGCGCCCCGTTGTATCCTTGCCAGGTTTGCGGCAGATGCCGGCAAGGTCTGCATAACCCTGTAATTATAAGCGTTCAATCATGACAGTACTATGACAAGCGTCTTTTCTTCGGGGTTTCCTTTTCCAACAGGCGTAGAGTTATCTAGTTCGACAAAGGTATTACAGACAGAAGGTTTGCCGATGGGCTTGTTCAAGTACTTCAAGGGGCGCATCAGGTATGTGCTTGCGATTGTGGTTCTGCTTGCGGCGCAGGCATCGTGCGATCTCGCGCTTCCCAACTACACTTCCGACATCGTCGACGTGGGCATCGGGCAATCGGGCGTCGAAAGCGCCCTTCCCGTGGAGATGCGGGATAGCACTATGGATGCGGTCCTCATGCTGTCTTCGGCTGACGATCGCGATCTTATAGCGGAGGGCTATTCCAAGCAGGGCGATAGCTACGTGCTCAACCAGGTGGGCGAAGAAAACGCCGAACAGCTGGAAGATGCCATGAAGTATCCCCTGGTCATGTGCTACTACGCGGGTCAGAGCGACGAAATGGATATCGATCAGGCAGTGTCTGCTTATAATGCGGGCGCGATCGATGATGCGCAGGTGGATGCGATCATGGCCCAGGCGACCGAGCAGCTGGACAAGATGGGCGATTCCATTGTGTCGCAGCAGGCGATTGCCGCAGTAAAGGCGGAATACGAAGCCTGCGGCATCGACATGGAAAAGATGCAGCGAGACTACCTGCTTTCCGTTGGCGCCCGCATGCTGGGAGTGACCTTGCTCGGCGTCCTCTGTGCGGCAGCCGTTTCCTTCCTGGCAAGCCGTACGGGCGCGGGGATTGCCCGTGATTTGCGCAAGCGCCTGTTCGAAAAGGTCGTGGGCTTTTCGGATGCCGAGGTGCAGAAGTTCTCCGCGGCATCGCTTATCACCCGAAGCACCAACGACATCCAGCAGATCCAGATGGTGACCATCATGCTTCTGCGCATGGTCCTGTTCGCGCCCATTATGGCGACGGGCGGCATCATCCTGATCCTGCGCACTAACACCCAGATGTCCTGGATCATCGTGCTGGCTGTCGCTTTGGTGGTATGCCTTGTCATGCTGCTCATGGTATTGGCCCTGCCCAAGTTCAAAATCATGCAGACCCTGATCGACCGGGTGAACCTGGTCGCCCGTGAGGTGCTTACCGGCCTGCCCGTCATCAGGGCTTTTAACCGCCAGCAGTACGAAGAAGAGCGCTTCGATAGGGCCAGCCTGAAGCTGAAGGGCACGCAGTTGTTCACCAATAGGGTGATGTCGTTCATGTTCCCCGGCATGATGCTGATCATGAACGGGATATCGGTGCTGATCGTGTGGGTGGCTTCGGGCTATATCGACAGCGGAGCCATCCAGACGGGCGATATGATCGCCTTCATCACCTACTCGATGTTCATCATCATGAGCTTCCTCATGATGTCCATGGTGGCAGTGTTCCTGCCGCGCGCTCAGGTTTCCGCAAAGCGTATCGACGAGGTGTTGGCAACCCAGTGCAGCATCGCCGATCCCGACCAGCCCGCCGACGCGGAAGTCGGTGGGGGCGAGGGCGTGGAAATCGTCTTCGATCAGGTGGATTTCGCCTATTCCGATTCCTCCAAGAAGGTGCTCGAAGACGTGAGCTTCACCGCGAAGGCAGGCAAGACCACGGCCATCATCGGCGCTACGGGCTCGGGCAAATCGACTGTGCTGCGCCTGCTCATGCGCGCCTATGACGTAACGGGCGGAAGGGTGACCGTCGATGGCGTGGACGTGCGCGACCTTTCCCAGAAGCGCCTCCATTCGCTTTTGGGTTATGTGCCGCAGAAGGCCTTCCTGTTTTCCGGCACTATCGCGAGCAACCTTTCCTACGGCAATCCCAATGCAGATTCCGACCGTTTGATAGAGGCAGCCGAGGTTGCCCAGGCGAGGGATTTCATCGAAGCGAAGGAAGCGGGCATGGACACTCCCATTTCCCAGGGTGGCACCGACGTGTCGGGCGGCCAGCGCCAGCGCTTGGCCATCGCCCGCGCGCTCGCCTGCGATGCCAAGGCCTTCCTGTTCGATGACAGCTTCAGCGCCCTGGACTATAAGACCGACACCGCACTGCGCGCTGCCCTGAAGGAAAAGCTGGGGGGAAGGACGGTCATCATCGTGGCGCAGCGTATTTCCACTATCCGCAATGCCGATAACATCGTCGTGCTTGACGAAGGGCGCATAGCGGGGCAGGGCACCCATGATTACCTGATGGGGCATTGTCCCGAATACCGCGAGATCGCCCAGTCCCAGCTTTCGGAAGACGAGCTGAAGGGAGGTGTTGAATAATGGCCGCACAGAGCAATGCGAGGATGAACCGCCCCCACCGTGGACCCGGCCATGGTCCAGGCAGCATGGCGAATGTGGAAAAGCCCAAGGACCTGAAGGGAACCTTGTTCAAGCTGCTTGCGTTCATGGGCAGGTACAAGGCGCTGCTGTTCGTGGTGCTGTTCTTTGCCGTGCTTTCGACGGTGTTCAATATCGTGGGACCGAAGGTGCTCTCGCTTGCCACCACTGAGCTGTTCAACGGCATTATGGCCAAGATCCAGGGTACGGGCGGCATCGACTTCTGGGCCATCCAGAAGATCCTGATGGCGACCATGGGCCTGTACGTGATCTCCGCCGCCTGCTCATTCGTACAGTCGTGGTTCATGAGCTCCATCGCACAGAACACCGCCTACGAACTGCGCCGCCAGATCGACCTGAAGTTCGACCGGCTTGCCATGGGCTATTTCGAGCGCACTTCCACCGGTGACGTGCTCTCGCGCATCACCAACGACGTGGACACCTTGGGCCAGAGCCTGAACCAGGGCATCACCCAGCTGATCACGTCCGTCACCACGCTCATCGGCGTGCTGGTGATGATGCTTTCCATTTCCTGGAAGCTCACGCTGGTGACCCTGGTCATCCTTCCCGTTTCGCTGGTGCTTCTGCGCTTCGTGGTCAAGCACAGCCAGCGCTATTTCAAGCAGCAGCAGGAAATGCTGGGCGCCATCAATGGCCAGATCGAGGAAACCTTCGCGGGGCACGTGGTGGTGAAGTCCTTCAACCAGGAGGACGCGGCCAAGGAATCCTTCGGCGAAAGCAATGACAAATTGTACGAATCCGCATGGAAGTCGCAGTTCATCAGCGGCCTGATGATGCCCATCATGAATCTGGTATCCAACGCGGGCTATGCTGCCGTTGCCATCCTGGGCAGCATGATGGCGGTCAGCGGCGCCATTACCGTAGGCGACATCCAGGCATTCATCCAGTACGTGAAGAACTTCACCCAGCCCATCCAGCAGCTCACGCAGGTTGCCAACGTGCTGCAGAGCATGGCGGCCGCAGCTGAGCGCGTCTTCGAGTTCTTGGATGAAGAGGAAGTGGAGGACTGGGAGGCAAAGGCCCAGGCGGCCATCCTGCAGGGCGAAGTGGAATTCAGGCACGTCCGATTCGGCTATGATCCCGAAGTCCCCGTCATCAAGGACTTCAACGCGAAGGTGAAGAAGGGCCAGACCGTGGCCATCGTGGGTCCCACGGGTGCGGGCAAGACCACCTTGGTGAAGCTGCTCATGCGCTTCTACGAAGTGGACGGCGGTGCGATCACCATCGACGGCTACGACATCCGCGAGTTCGACCGCAAGGACTTGCGATCGATAATCGGCATGGTTCTGCAGGATACCTGGTTGTTCAACGGCACCATCCGCGAGAACATCCGCTACGGCAAGCTGGACGCCACTGACGAGCAGGTAGAAGATGCCGCCAAGGCCGCCTTCGCGCACAGCTTCATCATGACGCTGCCCGAAGGATACGACACGGTCATCAACGAGGACGCCACCAACATCAGCCAGGGGCAGCGCCAGCTGCTTACCATCGCCCGTGCGGTGCTGGCGAACCGCCAGATGCTGGTGCTCGACGAGGCTACCAGTTCGGTCGACACGCGCACCGAGCAGCGCATCCAGGACGCGATGGACAACCTGATGGCAGGTCGCACCTCCTTTGTGATCGCCCACAGGCTTTCCACCATCCGCAATGCCGATCTGATCCTGGTCATGGATAATGGCGACATCGTGGAACAGGGCACGCACGAAGAACTGCTTCAGCTTGGCGGTTCTTACGCGCAGTTGTACAATTGTCAGTTCGAAGAATAATTTTTCGCATGGAATACCAACGAGGTTTGAGCATATGAGCGCAGCTTTCGAAGAGGGCGCAGCGCCCGGTAGGAGCAACGAAGTGGATCGAGAAACGGCAGAATACCTGCGCATGGCAAGGAATGCGGTCGAAAACGGGCAGTTCCGCTTGGCGGTGTGCCTGTATCTGACCGCCTTCGAGCAGGATTTTGCCAGCAACCAGTCCAATCCTACCCCCGCCGCCATCGCCTGCCTGCGCAAGGCATGGACCCATGCCTGCGATTTGAAAGACAGGGCCATGGCGGAGCATATTTTCGAGCGCTTGTCGCCTCATCTGCCTGCCGAAACCGTGTCGGAGTACTCCCGCAAGCTGCAGAAGCTTTCGCTGGAGAAGCTGGAGGACTTCGGTCTTTCGCACGATGATGTGGAGGGCATGGCAGATTTCCTGACCGGTATCACCGAGGGCATACCTGCGGGTGCGGCGAAGATCGCCGTCAAATCCGTCGATGACGACGGCCCGCGCCTTGCGACGGTGGAAAACGAGCTGGTTTCTCCTTCCGCGCCCTATGGGCTGCGTATCGATGCCAACAAGGGCAAGCCCAAGCCCGCGCCTGCACCCATCAAGCATTCCGCACCTTCCGTTTCCGAAGAGGCGAAGGCGCCCGATGCCCCCGCAGCGCAGCAGATCTGCTTCCGCGACCTGGCGGGTTACGACGGAGCCATCCAGAAGATGAAGGCATTGGGCTTTGGAGCCGAATCCGACGCGCGTTACGCGGCCTTCCTGAACATGCTTTCCCGCCGTCATGGCGTCGAGCCGCGTCTTACGTCCATGCCCATGATCTTCCGCTCCCAGGCAAGGGAAGACGCCACCTACTTCATGCATGCGGTGGTGGGCGAGTTGGACCAGCCTTCCGTGCGCATGCATGTGGAAACCACATCGCAAGGTCTTTCCATGCTCAGCGTTTCGGCGACGTCCGATTTCAAGTCCAAGCAGCAGCTGATGCAGATGAACCTGGACCGTCCCATGACCTTGATTCTGGAAGATGTGGACCTGTGGTTCGAATCGATTCCGGCGCTGCAGCAGATTGAAGACCCCACCGTCCAGGGCGGCGTTGCCCACGGCGTGCGCGAGGCGGTTTCCATGGTGCGTCCCGCCATCATGAACCCCAACATCACGGTCGTGGCTTCGTGCTCCAGCGAATCCGACCTGGATTCGCTGTTCTTCGGCATCTTGGAACCGGCAACCGTAGTGGATATCGACCTTCCCACCCAGCAGGAACGCATGGACCTGTGGGAATGGCTTGCGGACAAGTTCCCGTCTTTGCGTTACTTCGACTATGGCGAGCTTGCGCGGCTCACCGAATCGATGACGCGCTACGATATCTGCTCGGCTGCAAGCGAGGCGGTCGACCAGGCCTATCGCGACAGCATTGCCCGCACAGCGTATGTTCCCGTGACCAAGTCCAATTTGTACGAGAAGATTGCGTCGTTCTTGCCTTTGGATTCCCAAGAATACGAGGAAGCCCAGGAAAAGGTGCTGGAGCGTTTCAGGAAAGAACTCGACCATATCGACGATTTGCTGAATGGGGATGCATAGACATGGAAATCATCCGTCGAAGCGATTACGCCTGCCGAATCCTGAGGGCGGCATACCGCGCCAATGGCGATTACCTTTCCATTTCAACCATTTCCGAAGAAGAGAAGATCCCGTATGCCTTCGCACGCAATATCCAGCACGTACTGCTGCAGATCGGCTATGTGAAGACCAGGCGCGGTGCCCGGGGCGGCCTTGCCCTGAACATCGATCCTGCCGAAGTGAGCATGCTCGATCTGATGCGCGCGCTCGAGGTGGATATCAACCTGGCCCCGTGTGCCGGATCGCCTGATGTGTGCGAGAACAGCGACGATTGCGGCTTCAATAGGGTGTGGCGTGCGGCAACCGATTTGCTGGAACGTTACTTCGCGTCGCTGAGCCTGAAGGATGTGATCGACGGCAAAGTGAATGTTCCCGTGACCGACTTCGGCTTTGCGGTAATCGAGGCGCCGAGTGCATCCTGCGGCGAATTTGCGGGATGCTGCGGGTCTGCCGTTCTTGCCGCCGAGGGCCTTATTGCCAGCGAAAACGGCGAGGGCTAGGGCTTTGGAGGCTAAGCCCAACGGCCAAAACGTGCTCTGCTGTGCGGGAGAGCATACGGTCACACTCGAGCATATGGCCCGCTTCAGGCAGCTGGTTTGGGAAATGGGCGAAAAGCACCGTCGCGACGGTTTGCCCTGGCGTTTTATCGACGACCCCTATCAGGTCTATGTTTCCGAAGCCATGCTGCAGCAGACCCAGGTGTCGCGCGTGCTGAAGCATTGGCCGCGCTTCCTTGCGGCATTCCCCACGGTGGATGCCCTAGCCAGCGCGTCGGTTTCCGATGTGCTGGAAGAATGGCAGGGCTTGGGATACAACCGCAGGGCACTGGCGTTGAAGCGCGCCGCCGATGAATGTTCGGCAAAGCATGGCGGTTGCATGCCGGATACCTACGAAGAATTGCTGGTTCTGCCCGGTATCGGGCCTGCGACGGCGGCCGGCATCATGGCATTCGCTTATCAGAAACCCGGCATCTACATTGAAACCAATGTGCGCTCGGTGTTCATCCATCACTTCTTCCCCGATAGCGAAAAGGTGACCGATTCGCAGCTGCGTCCCCTGGTGGAATGCGCCTGCGATGGTGATCATCCGCGCGAGTGGTATTACGCGCTCTTGGACTATGGTGCCGCGTTGAAGGCGCAGGGCATCAACCCCAATCGAAGGTCGACTTCGTATACCAGGCAGAGCAGCTTCGAAGGTTCGCATAGGCAGAAACGCTCATTCGTGCTGCAGCAGGTGCTTGCACAGCCTGGTGTGGGCTTCGAGGCCCTATTGGCGTCGATCAACGAATTCGAGCGGAAGGCGGGTCGCGACAATCTGCTGGAATGCGAGTTTGCGGCTCTTGTGGAAGAGCTGATGGGCGAGGGTTTCTTCGAGCGGGAAGGCGACGGTTTCGTTTCGCGATAGGGCATAGCTCAAGGCGACCCCATTGATTATGGGTTGGGAACAAAAATCGGGGCAGAACCGCCTTCGCAATCCCGCCCCGTAAAACCATAAGGTTTTGTGATGTAAGCCTAGTCTATCAGACCGAAACCGAGAGTCAATCTGCGCAGGAACGCGATCGATGAAACAGCAGGGTTCGACTCTGGCAGTACGTGGGCATTCTCGTCGCAGTAGTGGAAGAACTCGGAGAGCATGTCCTTTCGGTCGGCTGCGGTGCTTCCGCTGGGGACGATGCGGCTGTACTGGTAGAAGAGCGTTGCAATCTGAGCCATGCGGGGATTACGCATCTTCTTGGAGCGGAGGCGTTTCCCAATTCCGCATTCCGCCACCGCTCGGGCGACCGCAGGCGACACGCGCTCGCTCGGCCCGCTCTCGCTCAGGTCGTTGAGGATGCATTGTGAATGCGCGGAGGCGTTGCGGATCGACTTCGCCTTCTTCAGCAAATAGTGGCTGGCAAGTAGCTCGTCGTCCCCCCACCTGTCGGCATAGAACTTGCAAAGGCCGATAAACGTTCCGAGCGAAACAACCTCGACGAACGCCCAGATCGGCATGCCTTCGCGGTATTTTCTGATTATCGCCCCGCAGTAAGCATCGGACGAGCGTATTTCGAGCTCGTTTTCGATGTACTTGCGGCGGTTCGCGGGAACGGCTTCCATGTAATCTCGCATGACTGCGTAGCCGTCCTCGCCGTTGTTTTCTGTGGCATTCAGGAGCCTCGCCGCGGCGAAATGCTCCACGTCCAGCGTTATCGGCAAGAGCACGTCGCGCAAACGGCGGTCTAGGCTGGCAAGATATTTCAGCTGCGCGAAGTCGAGGTCGATGTATTGACCGTCCTTCTCGCCTCCGACGCGCTTGTCGAATAGCTTGCGATACGCCGTGACCTTGAAGAACTGGCACCTTCCGGCCAGGTACTCGACGGCTTCCTCTTCCGTGTAGGAATCGAATGTAACGCCCTTCTCCTTTAGGTGGCTTATCTGCTCATCGATGGTGAGCAGCGGTTTTCTCTGCTGCGCTTCGATTGCCTCATGTGGTTTCATGGCGCTCCAATCTGTTCGCCTGAAATTCTGTCAGCTTGCTCAACGGTGGAGCATTCCGCATTACCGCAACCTGGTATCGCTTCACATGGTCGCGTTCAAGGCTATCTTCCTCTGGGCTTTGCCCATGATTTCCTGTAGGCCGCTGTGTTCATTGATTTCGCAATCTACAGACTTCTTAATGTTGGCAGGGTGGCAAAGCCAATGTGGGACGGTGAAGCGACACAGTTGGGCTCAACGGCAGCCTATGTGTTTGGTGGGTGCGCCGGGTTAGACTTGGCGCTGTAATATTACTGGTTACGGCGCCTCTCTTTGTGCCGTCTAACTGCGTCACCCACGGCGGGCAATGGAGCGAGAATAACGGTTATTACTCCGAGCGTTGTCGTAACAAGCTCGATAATCGAAATTGCCAGCTCCATGAAATCATCTCCTTTCCTAAGATAGGAGGCGCGCCCACTCATAGGTCTTAAGCCGCTGAGCGTTCGAGTATCGTACTGGGCCGAGCTTGCATTTCTGCTGCAAGGGCCTTACAGATGTCTTACCGGGGATTGCCTGCAAGTTCCCGTTTTTCCAACAGCAAAGTCATCGTCAAGATGGTTTTCGGGCGCAAAAAAATCGACGGAAGGGAATTCCTTCCGTCGATTACGTTCGATGCTTGTTTTATCTCGTTTATTCGTCCTTCTCTTCGATAGGGTAGCTTCCCAGCACCTTCACGTTGCGCAGTTTCAGGCGCAGGCAGCTGAGTGCGGTCTGCACGTCGGGGTCGTAGACGGATCCTTCGATATCCACGAAGAACATGTAATCGCCCAGGGCCTGTTTGGTGGGGCGGCTCTGGATCTTGGTCAGGTTGATGTTCGCGTAGGCGAATTCCGAAAGGATCATCAGCAGCGCGCCGGCGCGGTCTGACTGCAGGAACAGGGCTAGGGAGGTCTTGTAGCGCTGGCCGGTGAAGACGGGCTTGGTTCCGGGGCGTGCGATAAGCGCAAAGCAGGTCTGATTGCCGAAGTGGTCTTCGATTTCACGATCCACAACCTCGGCGCCGTGCAGCTGGGCGGCGTATTCATTGGCGATGCCCGCGATATGCTTGTTGTTTGCGGCAAGCTGTGCGCTTTCGGCGGTGGATCGGGTTGTCATGGTATCCCGTCCGGGGAACTTCTCGTTGATATAGCGGCGGCATTGCCCCAGACCTTGCGGGTGGGATGCGATGGTGGTGATATCGGCGGCGGTGGCACCCGGCTGCATCAGCAGGGTGTGGTGGATGTTCATGATGTGTTCGCCCAGGATGATGGCGTCGCTGTTGAAGGCGAAGTTATCGAGCGTGCTGGTGACGGGGCCTTCCAGCGAGTTTTCCGTAGCGACCACGCCGTAGGTCACCTTGCCGCGGTCGACGTATTCGAAGATGGTGTTGAACGAAGGGCAGGGGACGAACGTTGCATCAACTCCCAAGCGCTTCGCGAACACGCGCGCTGCTTCGTCGGAGTAGGTTCCTTCGGGGCCTAAGTAGGCGATCGAGATTTCTTTCGTCATGGTATTCCTGCCAATCAATAGGGTTACGTGCGCGTTAGATTGTAACGCATCCCGTCAAAGTCCCTGTAAGGTGCCCTCTTCAGAAGGCCTATTTCAGCTGTAAGGTGGGCGAATTTCCAAAACCCCTTCTTCCTCCGCATAGAATCGGCGCAAATAGTTGGCGGGCCGTTTCTACGGAGGTGGATCATGGTGGGGAAGTGCGTTTCCAGGGTGATAGATATCGAGCTGATCGTAGCTGCGCTGGTGGCGATTGCCGTTGTGGGTGTCGGGCTTGTGGGCTTCAAGCCCTTCGTGGTTATGTCCGGCTCGATGGAACCTGTGCTCAAGGTGGGTTCGCTTGCGTATGTGAACACGCGCGTCAGCCCCGGCGAGCTTGAAAAAGGCGACATTGTCACCTTCAGCACGGAGGAGGGGAAGACCGTCACGCACCGGGTGGTGCTGGTTGATTCCGATGCGCGGGAATTCGTGACGAAGGGCGATGCCAACGGACAGGTCGATCCAGCGCCCGTGCCTTTCGATCGTGTGGTGGGCAGGACGGTGCTGAGCGTCCCCTATGCGGGCATGGCGCTTGATGCGTTCATCGCGAACAAGGTGGCGTGGATCTGCGTATTGGTGCTGTTCAACGCGGTGCTTCTTGCTTTGCCCAGGATATTCCGAAAGGAAGCGGGGCCTTTGCGATGAGGGTGCTGCGCGAGCCTGCGAAGGTGTTTCTGGCGTGCCTTTTGCTGGGGAATCTGGTGGTTTTCTCCAGCTATGCGGCGCGGCTGAGCGCGGTCGAGCTGGAACAATCCTTCGGGGTGGATGCCGTGAAGGTGGAGGTGGATGCCTCCCGCCCTGAAAGCGACCTGCTTTTACCCGGACAGGAAGTGCCCCTGCGCTTCACCATCAGGGAAACCGGCACGGATTGCTATATCCGTTGCAAGGCCGAATACCGTACGGGCGAGCCTTCTCCTTCGGGCGGGCGGACGGTTGCGGTTGATTACACGGGCATGCTCGACGGTTCGCTCTGGGTGCAAGCCGCAGACGGGTATGCCTACTACAAGCCCGTGTTGCGCAAAGGTTCCTTCGTGGTGCTGGAAGAAGCCGTGCGCGATGTGTTCGATGGTGCGGCGGAATCCTTTTCGCATATCTTCACCGTCGAGGCGGTGCAGGCGCGCCATATGAGTCCCGATTATGGGGCGGCGTCGCCGTGGGGCGATATCCGCATCCAGGAATACCAGGGCCAGACGGTGGTGTTCCAGCAGGGGACCGGCGAAGCGCCGTATTCGCTTTCGTATAGTCAGGACGAGGGTTTTTCAGTATCCGATGGCGGCCTGTTCGGGCGGTTCGCCACGATGGTCCCCGGTGACGAACGCTCGGGTACGGTAGTGGTACGCAATACGGGAAGCAAGCCCGCCCGGATGTTCTTTTGGGTGACGCTGCCCAAGGATGCCGCATCGGAGGTGCTGATAGAGAAAGTGTATTTGCGGGTGTTCGCCGATGAGGCAGATGGTGAGCGCACCTTGTATGAGGGCAGCCTTGCGGGGGTGACTTCTGTGCAGAAGCTGAGCCTGGGCGAGCTTGCGGCAGGGCAGTCGCAAGAGCTAGGTTTTAGGCTTTCCTTACCGGCTTCATTGGACAACGGGGTTGCGGCTGCTTCAGGGAGCCTTGGCTTCCGCTTCCAGGCGCAATTGGCGGAAGACAGCGGATGGCCCGATGGGGGCGCTACCGACGGGGCGGATGATGCTTCGGGCGGACAGGATGGATCCGCTGGCGGGGGCTTTGCGCAAAGCGATGGTGGAAGCGGCTCGAGTACGGAAGCCGCTGACGGGACGGATGCAACGGGAACCGCCACGACAGAAGGTGCGGGACAGGGCTCATCGGCGGCGAAGCGCGGTTTGGCCAAGACCAGGGATTTCCTTGCGCCGGTGGTGCCCGCATTGCTTGCGGTGGCCGGCGTGTCCGCTTTGGCGGCGCTTGTGAGCTGGTTTGCAGGGCGGACGATGCGTCGCGGGCGGCCGAGGGTACGGGGGTGATGCGATTGGTGAAAAGTGTCTTTGCCTGATAAGCGTCAAGGCTGCGTATAATCGACCTTCGTATGCAATGTGATTGCACATGCGAGCGATCGGGAGGAAATGGTGGATTTAGCGGACATCCAAGTAGGTTCCCACGTACGGATGGGCGGTGTTGATTGGGATGCCGTCTATGAGGAAGCGGGCAGGTTCCTACTGCTTGCCCATGACGTTCTGCAGGGGGAGACGGGGATCCGCCGCATCCGCTTCCATAACCGCATCGGCGATGCCACCTGGGAAGGCTGCAGTCTGAGGGATTGGCTGAATGGTGAGTTCCTGGAGGCGTTCACACCCGATGAGCGTGCGCATATCTGCACCTCGCGCGTAGTGAACTACGATAGCTCGCGCTATGGAACCCCTGGTGGAGCCGATACGCTGGATAGGGTGTTCTGCCTGTCGGTGGAAACCGTGCGCTCCCTGCTCACCGAAGAGCAGATGAAGGCGTCCCATTGCTGGTACTTGCGCTCGCCCGGTTTCCAGGCGTCCTACGCGGCCAACGTGCGCGAAAACGGAGGGGTCTTCGAATTCGGGCGCCACGTATTCCTGGAGTTCTACGGTATCAGGCCCGCAATGTGGGTTTCTGCGCAGCCCTGCGCGGAAGACGCTTCTGCCATGCCCTTCGTGAGCCTGTTCGGCTTCGACGGGATGTGCGCCCCCGCCCGCATGCGCCTTGCCATGGCCTACCTGGCATCGTATCACGCAGACTGTGCGGCCGATGCGTGTGGGCAGCACGTGCTTGACTTTACCCGCCAGAACATGGACGTATTCGCGGATGCCGCCTTTGCCCAGGCCAATGCCGAGGAAATCGTGCTCGGCGCCGTGAGGGCGGGGCTTGTGGATGCCGGCAATGTGGACGACTTCCTAGACCGCGCCCGGGCAATCGAGAACTGGTCGCTTGTGGCCGACCTGCTGGAGCATCGTGCGTACGGCGTGTCCTTCGGCGATGGGCTTTCCGAAGAAGAGCTTTTGGAATTGGAAGTTTTCGGGGGCTTGGATTAGCGGATGCGCCTGCCTGCAATTATTCTTTCTGGCGAATAATTTTCATCCGAAGGCAAAGGAATATACTGGCAGCTGCGAGCTCCTTTCTGCGAAGAGCCGTGTTTCTTCTGCATGACAATCTATTCATCTGCCGCCTGCCCTGAATGGATCATCCCGTTTCAGAGAGCCGGTGTGCGCCCGTTCTGCGCTGGGTGCGGTTTGGGCGGCATTGCGTTTTCTGGAGCAAGAAATGGAAGAAAAGAACGTTTGCGGTATTTGCCAGGGCGGCTGCCACGTGATCACCGATATCGAGGACGGCTGCCTGAAGGGCGTGCGCGTCGACAAGGATTCCCCGCTTGGCCGCCTGTGCCCCCGCGGTGCGATCGCGCCCCAGATTCTCTACGGCGAGCAGCGCATCAAGCATCCTCTTATCCGCACAGGCGAGCGTGGAGAGGGTAAGTTCCGCGAGGCAAGCTGGGACGAGGCCTTGGATTATGCCGCGCAGCTGATCAGGGATACCGCTGAAAGGCACGGTGCACGCTCGTTGGCTTCGTACTACGGGCGCGGTGTCCTGGGAATGCCGATCATGGCGTATGGCGTGGCTCCCCAATCGCCCCTCTACCGTCTGGGTTCCCCCAACGATGCCTCCTGCGGTTCGATTTGCAATCTTGCTTCGAGCACCATGGCTCCCCAAACCGTTTTGGGCTTGGGTGTTCGCCAGATGATGCCCGATGTGGAAAAAAGCGACTTGGTGGTTGTGTGGGGAAAGAACAGTGCGACCGATGACGGCCCCCAGGTGATGATTGCGCGCATCAAGGCCGCACAGGAGCGTGGCGCGAAGGTTATCGTGGTCGATCCCCGTCAAAGCGGCATGGGCGAAATCGCCGACTGGTGGATTCCCATCCTGCCCGGCGGGGATGGTGCATTCGCTTCCGCTCTGTTGAAGATCATCATCGAAGAGAAGCTGTACGATCGCGAATTCGTCGCCGAATACGTGCAGGGTATGGAAGAATATGCCGCTTATCTGCAGGGGCTTTCCCTGGAAACCCTGAGCAGCCAGTGCGGCATCTCCGTGGAGGACATGAGGCGCTTCGTTGCCGAGTTCACGTCCACCACCAAGGCCTGCCTGGTGGCCTATACCGGTTTGGAGTATGCACTCACTGCGACCCAGGCGAACCGTGCGCTCTATGTGCTGTGGGGTATCACTGGCAAGCTGGATACCGAAGGCGGCATGTATCTGAACTGCAGGGGCGTTCCCACCTTCCAGCTCGCATCTGCGCCCGAAGGCGATATGCCCTTGGGCTTTGATGACGCGCCTTTGTACTACGGTTTCTGCAAGCAAGCGCAGTTCATGAACTTCCCCAAGGCGGTGCTGGAAGGCGATCCCTATCCCGTGCGCGGCTTGCTCGTGGTGGGCGGATCGCCTGCGACTTCCTTCCCCGAAAGCGACACCTGGCGCAAGGCTTACGGGGAGTTGGATTGCCTGATCGTGCTCGACCGCTTCTTCACCGAGGATTCCCGCTTTGCCGATGTGGTGTTCCCCGTTACTTCGGTATACGAGAGCATCAAGATCGTTCCCAGCGAGGAAGGCCGCAAGTTGCGCGAGCCTTTGATCGACCCGGTAGGAGAGTCCCGCGAGGATTGTCTGGTCATGAGTGAGTTGGCCTGGCGCTTGGGTGTGGGCGAAGGCCTGCCTCGCACCACCGAGGAATTGAGGGATTGGCTGCTTACCACCCCCATTCCCTTTGCGGGCGATTTCGTTATCCGCAAGGGCGTGGCAGAGCGCGAATACCGCAAGTACGAAAGCGGTTCCCTGCGTGCCGACGGTAAACCTGGATTCCCCACTCCTTCCGGCAAATTGGAGATCTGCTCGACCATTCTTGCGGAAAACGGTGTAACCGCCTATCCCGAGTATGTGGATATCCGCACCCTGGACGGCATGGACCGGGAAAGCTATCCCATGCTCATGACCAGCGGATCCAGGAGCAACAACCGCATGGGCTGCCTCGGTGCGAACTTCCCCCAGATCACCCGCATCGAGCCCGAGCCTTTGGTGGAGATCTGCGAAGAGGATGCACGTAAGCTGGGAGTCGAAGATGGCGGCAGGGTGCGCGTTACCACCCCCACGTCCCAGGCCGAATTCACCGCGAAGGTGTGCGGCGTGGCGCCTGGTGGCATCCATATCCCGCATGGTGGGGGCAGCGCATTCGACAACGAGGCGTGGCGCGATGGCGGCGTGAATGCCCTCAACTCGCTTTCCACCCGCGACAGCATCTCCGGTTTCCCGGCCTTCAAGGCGGTTCCCTGCCGCCTGGAGGCGCTATAGGCTCGGTTTCGAGCGTTAGCCCGTTTGCATTGGCACAAAATCGCCCGCGGCCGGCGTTGTTCGGTTGCGGGCGGTTTTTTTGAAGGGATGGTTTTGTTCGGGGTGCGTAAGGTTTGCAGATGGATGCTGCCATCAGATTCGCTGCGATCCTGCATACGTTTTCGCCTGGGTGCTCGCTTGCAGATCGGAATCGGTTCCAAATGGGCGAATCGCAAGTGAGGATGCGTTGCGTGACGAAAAAGGGCGCCGGAATGCTTATCGGGTTTTACTAGGTTTTCCGATTCGCATCAGCTGTGCGAGATACCAGTAGGTACCGCCGCCGCAGGTGTAGGCAATCAGGTCCAGGGGGTCGCCTATGCTATTCGGCACGAAGGCGGGTGCCAGGTATTCCCAGAACAGCCCGCACAGGAAGATATAGCCCAGGCAGAAGGGCAGCTTGCAGATGCGGGCGCATGGCCTGACCAGGTCCAGCAGCAGATTGGTGTATCCCAGGAAGGCAATGCCCCCCAGAAAATCGTTCAGGTGGTTGTGCACCAGCAGGGAAAGCAGGGTCGCGTCTGGCGCGATCGCCTGCTTAAGCATCAGGTTGTTCGAATAGAACAGCGCACAGCATGCTGCAAGAACGCACGCATCGAAGATTGAAGCGCGACGCGAGGCCTGGATATTCGACCCGGCCTCGCGATGTGGTGCGGGGGCGTGTTTGCCCGCCGCTTGGTTTTGTTTGGTTTTGCCTTGAATATTGCAGGAACCAGGCATTCCGATTAACCGCAGGTGGCGAAAAGGAAGAGTCCTGCAGCGATGCCGATGGCGATGATCACAACCCACCAGCAGCCTCCGTGATTGTTGTTCATAATCCTCCTGTCGAAAGGGTAGGGTTTAGTACAGCAGGAGTATCGATTCTACCAGTATTGCGCCAGAGAGGGCGGGATACTGCACCGAAGAGGGCAGGCGGGTGTCCTGCGAGGCGATTGCGCACTCGGCTGCGTGGTATGGTGGCAGGGCGGTCGGGCGAAGCGAAGGGGGCGAATATGGAATCGATGCAGACCGGTGGCTTGTGTGGCGGCGGTTCGCTTGTGTCCATCCGTATCGAGCTTGCGAATGCATCCGTAATCGAATGGTCGGGCGAGGCGCCTGGCTTCCATCCAGTCGAGCTGGTGCGCAACGAAGCGGCATTCGCCCTGTGCGAGACGCCTTTCGACCTGCTGCGGGCGCTCTGCGCAAGCGTGTCGACTCTAAATTGCGACGGGGCGGGTTTCATACGTGAAGCCGTAGGCGAACGGGTGATGGCCATAGGCAGCATCGACCAAGTGCTTTCGGTAACGGTTGCCGTGGATAACTCGCAGGCAGGCGAGGGCTGGGAATCGGGCAGCTCAACGTATCTGATGGGGTAGGGCTCTATGGGGCGAGGGGTCTCGTCTGGTGGCTTTGCAGTGCGGTTGGACAAGCCTGTGGGTTTGCGGTGCGTCTGGCCTGGCTTGCGGCTTCTGCAAGGTTCTTGCCGGGTTTCTGCCGGATGCCGGCAGCTAGCAGGAGAAGCGCGAAAACAAGCAAGCGCACGGTTTGCGGCCCGAACCCTTACTTCCCCTGCTGGAGCTTCGCGAAGTGCGGGCACAGGTCGTTGATGAAGCATTCGGCGCATTTGGGCCTGCGTGCGATGCAGTATTCCCTGCCGAAATGCACCCACTGGTGGTTGATGAAGAGCCAATCGCGCTTAGGGTAGATGCGCAGCAGTGCCGCCTCGGTCTTTGCGGGGGTGTCTGCCGAAGGACCTGCCAGTTTGAGCATGTGCGCGATGCGGAAGACGTGCGTGTCGACAGCGATGCCCTGCGCATCCCCAAATGCCTGGCACATGACCACGTTGGCGGTCTTGCGGCCCACGCCGGGCAGCTTCTGCAGCAGTTCCATGTCCTGGGGAATCTGCCCGCCGAATTCGGTGAGCACGGTTTGCGCCAGCTTCACCAGGTTGCGCGCCTTCGAATGGAAGAAGCCCAGCGGGTGGATGATTTCTTCCACATCCTCCACGCTGGCGGCAGCCATCGCCTCGGGCGTGCCGAAGCGTTCGAACAGCAGGGGCGTCACCTTGTTCACGGCGGCGTCGGTGCACTGCGCCGAAAGCACCACTGCGCAGGTGAGGGTGAAGGGGTCGGTGTGGTCAAGCGAGCATTCGCCTTCCCCGTAATGTTCGAACATACGGCGTTCGATTTCCGCTGCGCGGGCGATCTTGTCGGCTTTCAGTTCCCTTGGCATGCGCTTCCCTTCCGTCTTCCTGCAAACTGCTACAATCCTAGCGTAAAGCAAGTACTCTGCCACGGTTTCGTGGCTTTTCGTGTTGTATCCGACTTGAGAACGATTGCATGCGCGGAGGCTTGCCTGGCGTTGCGCGCCAGACGGTCATCGGCTGCATGCCCGGCTTGTGCTATGTGCAACCTGACCCGGTATGCCCGGTCAGGTGCTTTCGGGCTTGGCCTGCCGGCTTTTCGTACTGGGAGATGGGCGAGGGCACGCCCGGCCCGGCACCGAGCCAGGGCGGCATGCGGGCCTCCGCTTGTGCGCACCGAGCTTTCCCGGCCCGTTTTTCGCTTGCGCGCCGGTGGGCTTGAGGCATCCTTGCCGGCGATCCCTGCGTTTCGGGCTGCGTCGGGGCTGTTCCAGGGTCGATTTGCGACACGCCAGATAGAAGGAAATCGCATGCTCATCAACGCACTGGCATTCAGGATGGAGAAGTCCGCCGACATCAAGGGCTTTTGGGAGAAGCTGGACACGGGAGACGACGCCACCTTGGCAGTCGCGTCTTCCGCGCGCCCCTTCCTGACGGCGGCCCGCTTCGCGCGCTCGCCCCAGCCCACCCTGGTGGTGGTCGCGGGCGAGGATGCCGCGGCGGACTTCGCACGCAATGTGGCGGCCTATGTGGGCGAGGAAAACGTGCTGCGCTATTTCGAACGCAGCGACTATCCCTTCAATGCCAAACCTGCCGATCCCCATCAGGTTGCCTGCCGCATGGAAGCGCTCCATGCCCTGGTGGAAGGGCAGAAGGCCATCGTTGTGGCAAGCGCCCGATCGCTTTTGCGTTGCCTGCCGCCCGTGGCCAACCAACCCTACCTGCCGCTCGACTTCGAATGCGGGCGCGATGTGGGCGATTCCGCACACCCCGATCTGACCGACTACGAGAGCATCCCCTTCGCGCTGGAGGCTGCCGGCTACCAGAACACCGGCGAGCTGGACGGGCCCGGTACCTATTGCGTGCGTGGCGGCACGGTGGACGTGTATCCGGGCAACCTGCATTACCCCGTGCGCATCGACTGCTTCGGTGACGAAGTGGACGAAATCCGCCGCATCGTTCCCAGCACCGGTCAGACCATTTCGTCGCTGCAGCGCGTGCGTATCTACCCCGTGCGCGAATTCAAGCCAACCCGCAAGGCCATCGCCCGCGCGAAGGATGCCCTGTACAATCCCGCGCAGTGCAACCCTGCCCTGCGCGAGCTCTTGGAAAAGCTGCAGGGCGGCGTGTTCGAGCCCGGGTCCGATGCGCTTCTGCCCTACCTGTTCGAAAAGCCCGCTAGCTTGGGCGAATACCTGCGCCCCAGCACTTTGAGCGTGCTTTGCGAACCCAGGGCGCTGTTCGACGATGCGCTGCGCTCGTACGAGGAAACCTGCGCCCGCGCCAAGGGTTCGGGCATCGCCGTGGAAGGCCTGTACATGGCTGCGCCGCAGTTGAACTTCGGCAGCAACCAACGCTGCAACTACCTTTCCATCATGCGCGTGGGCGGCGACGTGGACGCCGAGCTGCCCGTGAAGCGCACCGATGTGGCGGGCAACCCCGAAAAGATCTTCGGCAAGTTCCGCAACCTTATCGATGCGGGCTTCATGGTGGTGTTCAGCGTGCCCAACTACCGTGCCCGCGAGGACATGAAGTTGGCATGCGTGGACCGCTGCCTGCCCATCGTGGAAGCGCTGGACGTGAACAATTCAGCGCCCGACCGCCTGCGCAGCGGCGTGGTGAACATCGTGGATGTGGACATTCCGCTGGGCCTGGTCATCCCCAAGGCCAAGCTGGCGCTGGTGAGCATCAACGACACGCGCGGGTCGAATGCTCTGCGAACCGGTAAGCGCGTGGACGTGACGGAGATCACCTTCCCCTTCAAGCCGGGCGACTACGTGGTCCATTCCGCGCACGGCATCGCGTTGTTCAAGGATATCATCCGCCAGGAAGTGGGCGGCGTGATGCGCGACTACCTGCTGCTTGAGTATGCCGAAGACGACAAGCTGTATGTGCCCGTGGAGCAGTTGGACAGGGTGACCCGCTACGTGGGACCCGAAGGCGGAAGCCCGCGTCTGACCAGGCTGAACACCAGCGACTGGAGCCGCGCGCTGAACAAGGCGCGCAAGGCGAGCAAGAAGCTGGCCTTCGACTTGGTGGATGTGTACACCCGCCGCGCGGCAACGCAGGGTTACCGCTATTCTCCCGACACCCCCTGGCAGCGTGAGATGGAAGAATCCTTCCCGTACCAGGAAACCCCCGACCAGCTGGCGGCTATCGCCGACATCAAGGCCGACATGCAATCCGCGCGCCCCATGGACCGTCTGGTCTGCGGCGACGTGGGTTTCGGCAAGACCGAGGTGGCGCTGCGTGCCGCCTTCAAGGCAACGCAGGACAACAAGCAGGTGATGGTGCTGTGCCCCACCACCATTCTGGCGCAGCAGCATTACACCACCTTCAACGACCGCTTCGCGCCCTTCGGGGTGAAGGTGGAAGTGCTCAGCCGCTTCCGCACCCCGGCGCAGACCGAGTCCGCACTGGCGGGCTTTGCCGATGGCAGCGTGCAGGTGCTGGTGGGCACGCACAGGCTGCTTTCGCGCGATGTGAACCCGCACGACCTGGGCCTGGTCATCATCGACGAGGAACAGCGCTTCGGCGTGGGGCACAAGGAGCAGATGAAGAACTTGCGCGAGAGCATCGATGTGCTCACGCTTTCGGCAACGCCTATCCCGCGCACCATGCAGATGTCGCTTTCCGGCGTGCGCGAGATGAGCCTGATCATGACCCCTCCTGACGAGCGCAGGCCCGTGGAAGTGAAGGTGGGCGAGTGGGATCCCGACGTGGTGAGCGGCGCGATCTGCCGCGAGCTCGACCGTCATGGCCAGGTGTACTACGTGTCCAACAGGGTGAAGAGCATCCAGGATGCCGTGGAGCGCGTGCAGCAGGCAGCGCCCGAAGCGCGCGTGGGCGTGGCGCATGGCCAGATGAGCAAGGATCAGCTGGAACATGTGATGGAGGAGTTTTCCGCCGGCAATCTGGACGTGATGGTGGCCACGACCATCATCGAAAGCGGCATCGACAACCCGCACACTAACACGCTGATCATCGAGGACGCGCACCGTTTGGGCCTGGCGCAGATGTACCAGCTGAAGGGACGCGTGGGCCGCAGCTCGCTGCAGGCCTATGCCTACTTCATGTTCCCCGAAGAGATTCCGCTGACCGAAGAGGCCATGGCGCGCTTGACGGCTATCGACGAGCACCAGGAACTGGGCAGCGGCATGCGCATCGCCATGCGCGACCTGGAAATCCGCGGCGCGGGCGACATGCTGGGCGCCGAGCAGAGCGGCAACATGAGCGCCGTAGGCTTCGACCTGTTCGCGCAGATGCTGGCCGAGGCGGTGAACGCCACCAGGGAAGGCCGCGTGGACAAGTGCGACCTGCTGCCGCCGGCGCTTTCGGATATCACGGTGAACATCCCCGCGCATGCCTATATCCCCGAAGAGTACATCGGCGAAGCGGACGAGCGCGTGATGCTGTACCGCAAGATCGCGGCAGCCGACGAAGTGGAAGCGGTGGACCAGTTGCGCGAAGCGACCTTCCAGCGCTGGCCCCAGATGCCCCAGGCGACCGAGAACCTGTTCATGAAGGCACGTGTGAAGGCCTTGGCCAACCAGATGGGGATATCCACCATCACCGTGGTGGCGGGCAAGTTGAACGTGGAGCCCGTCGCGCAGCCCAAGGGCGACCTGTGGGCGGGCATGCGCCGTGCGAAGGCGCGGTATGTTTCGCAGAGCAAGAAGCTGCAGGTGCCCCTGAAGTACTTCGGCTTGCCCGAAGACGGTAGCCTGCTGAAAGCGGTGTACTGCCTGCTGAAGGACATCAGCGCGCAGTAGGGGAGTGCGGTTTGCTTGTGGGTATTAAGCTCCGTTGGCCAAGAGGTTGCGAAGCCTTGACGGAAACGCAGTTGCGAAACCCTGCCGACAACGATGAATCCGAAGGACCCCATGCGGGGTCCTTCGTTCATTCGGAAGACTGATGGGTTTCAGCGAAAAGGGATAGAGGATATGCGCCTTTCACTGGTTGATGGTCAGTGAGCGCTCGGCTGGGTTGGTGTGTTCTTCGATCTATATGTTGCCTTGTGAACACTGTGCGCACTCAACAACTTGTGCCATGTAGCTGGATTCGTATTCTGGGCAGCGCACTAACGGCATGTTATCGAGCATTAATGGATAAGCTTGCGCATTGATAACCGTTAAAGCTGGCGGTCTTTTCTTGTGGTGCTATATTGCAGGATGGGTGTGCTAGGTAACGTTCTGTTGCCATTTAGGTAACGCATCCAGTACTACAAAAAGCATATTGCCTCCAGGAGGCCCGCATGAGTCCGTTCAAGCTTCTCTGCTCCACGCTATCGATCGTCCTTGCCATCGGGATGTGCCCTGCGATCGCGTTTGCCGACGACCAGGCGCCTGATGCGACCGGCCAGCAAGCTACCATAGGGGAAGCCGCCGAGTCGGCAGCGGATCCCGATGGGGGTGCGCCGGTATCGGAGCCCGCACCCGAGCCCTCTGCAGCCGATGCGCAGGCGGATACCGCTGCGGTCGATAATTCTGCGGAAGCGGACGACGATCCCGATTCCGGGCTCGATGCTGCGGTGGACGACGATCTCGAGGATGGGGAAGTGCCCCACCTGGAGCTGAGCCTGGACTACGATGCCCTGTGCGAGGGCGGCAACGGCACCGCGAGCTTCATAGCACCCGAGGCCGGCACCTACCGCTTCTACACCTACGGCGACGAGGCGCAGGTGACGGGGCACGCGGTGTGCGACTCCGGCGATGCCTTCGACTTCACGAGCGGGGCGGACGGCGTCTGGTTCACCTACGAGGCGCAGCAGGACGAGGCCATCGGCCTGTCCTTCATGAGCGATCAGGCGGCCGACTTCTACATCGGCGTCGAGCTGCTGCAGCCGCAGGGCGGCGACCCGGTGGATCCGGAAGACCCCGACCTTCCCGAGGAGGCCGTGCTCTCGCTCGATGAATCCGCAACCTTCACCGCCGCCGGTGCCGACCAGGCAGCCGGCAGGGCCGTCTTCACCGCCCCCGAGGAGGGCGAATACGCGTTCTACACGCTGGGCGCGCCCGCCGCCAGGGCGGCCTTCGGCGCCGACGAGGTCGAAAGCGGCGCGGGCGACATATCCCATACCGTGTTCCTGCAGCAGGGCGAGCAGATGCACATCGTCCTCTGGGCCTGGGATCCCGCGGGCGGCGAGGGCGCAACGTTCCAGCTGTGCGCCGACAGGCTGCCCGGCGAGGACCAGCCCGAAGAAGGCGCCAAGAGCATCGCGGACGCCACCGTCAGGCTGGAATCCTCTGGATTCACCTACGACGGCAACCCCGTGGAGCCTGGCTTCAAGGTGACCTATCGCGGCAGCGTCCTTGCCGAGGGCAGGGACTACGAGGCCTCCATCTCCGACAACGTGGATGCGGGCGATGCGGCGATCACCGTCACGGGCAAGGGAGAGTTCGAGGGCACGCTGGTGAAAACCTTCCGCATCGAGCCTGCGCCCATCACTGACCTGGCCTTAAGCTACACCTCCTGCACCTACACGGGCAACGCCCGCAAGCCCTACTCCACGGTGACCGCCCGGGTAGGCGGGCGCCAGGTGACGCTGCTTTCCAAGAAGCTTGCCGGCAACGGAGACGTGGAGCTGGTCTTCTCGTCGGGCCGCACCGACGCGGGCACCTACACCGTCACCGCCAAGGGCAAGGGCAACTACGGCGGCAGCATCACCAAGAGCTTTACGATCAAGCCCGTCCCCATCACGGGGCTGGCCTTAAGCTACACGTCTTGCTCATACACCGGCAAGGCGCGCCAGCCCTATTCCACGGTGACCGCCACGGTGAACGGCCAGCAGAGGACGCTGCTCTCCAAGAAGCTCTCCGGCAACGGAGACGTGGCCATCACGGCATCGAGTGGGCGCATCAACGCCGGCACCTACACCGTCACTGCCACCGGCAAGGGCAACTACACTGGAACCGTCACGAAGAGCTTCACCATCAAGCCCGTACCGATAACCAGCGCGAGCCTAAGCTACACGTCCTATACCTACAACGGCTACACGAAGGCCCCCGCCGTCACCGTGAAGGCGACCGTCAACGGGGCGTCGAAGACCATCATGAGCGCTCAGACCAAATCGAGCACGTCGGTGGGATTGTCCTACTCGTCCGGCAGGAAGTACGTGGGCACCTACAAGGTGACCGTGACGGGCAAGGGCAACTACACGGGCACCAAGACGCTCACCTTCAAGATCAACCCGAAGGGCACCTCACTCACGGGGCTCACCGCCGGAGCGGGCAGCCTGACCGCCAAGTGGTCGAAGCAGTCCACCCAGACGAGCGGCTACCAGGTGCGTTATTCCCGCTACAGCTCCATGAGCGGCGCCAAGACCGTGACCGTTTCCGGCACGTCGACGGTGTCCAAGAAGATCACCGGCCTTGCCAAGGGCAAGCGCTACTACGTGCAGGTGCGCACCTACAAGACAGTTAACGGAGTGAAGTACTACAGCGGCTGGAGCACCGCCAAGTACGCGACCGTGAAGTAGGGGATGGACGATGACGAGGATCGGACGAACCATGCATTCCGCGAATAACCGCGATTCTAGGCGCAGGAGGACCGCCCTGCTGCTGATAGCCCCCATCATGGCGCTCTGCGCCGCACTGTCCTTCGCCCCCGATGCGCTGGCGGATGACGGCTCCTATCAGGATGCCGCCCACGCACCGGTCGATGCCGTGCAGGTGGATACCCCCGCAGGCGGTGCTGGGACCGATAGCCCGTCCGCCGACGTAGCCGCATCGGACGTTGCAGCAGAAGCTCCGGCCGCGGATGCGGATGCGGATGTGGAAGCCGGCTCGATCGATGCCGGAATCCCGGCCGATCCCGGCCAGGCGGCCGATGGCGGAGACGCCGACGGCATTGATTCTGAAGGCTTCGCCGATGGCGCCGATGGGGATGCGGCTTCCCAGCAGCCTCCTGCTGCCGACGGCGACGGAACCGCCTCTGTCGGATTTCCCGCCGGGGCCGACGGCACCCTGTCCGGCCAGGACGATGCCCCGTCCATCCCCGCCACCATGGACCGTCCCACCGTCGGCACCCGCGATGCATCCTCGGCTTCCATCTCCTGGGCGGCTGTGGACGGCGCTTCCGCCTACGAGGTCCGCTGGTCGTCTGACGGAGTGAATTGGACCAGCGCCATCGCCGATTCCGCATGCTTCGACGCGCTGGGCCTGGACCCCGACAGGCGCTATCTGTTCCAGGTGAGGGCGATAGTGGGCCAGGGCGATTCGGCTGTTTGCGGCGACTGGTCGGCATCCCGCGCCTTCACGACCCCGTACCTGATCTCCTACGGCCTTAACGGCGGCGTGCAGGCCGCGGGCCAGAGGGGATGGTACAGGCAGACCTCCGCCACCTACATCCTCCTCGCACCCACGCGCAACGGATACGACTTCGCGGGATGGTACTCGGATGAATCCCTGTCGGACGATGCTGTGGTGGACCGCATCCTCCACGGATCCATAGGGAATGTCACGTTCTTCGCCAAGTGGAGCCAGCGCGACTACACGGTGACCTACGTCCTCAACGGCAGCGACATATTCGTTGCGAAGAATTCTTCGACCAACCCGCTCACGTACCAATCCGGTTCCGGTGAGATTGGGTTGGCGTCGGCCTACAGGGCTGGCTACCGCTTCGATGGCTGGTATCTCGACGAGGGGCTGACGCAGCGCATCTATGCCATCCCCGAGGGATCCGCAACCGACATGGTGCTCTACGCCAAGTGGCAGGCGAGGGAATATGCTATCCGATATGTGCTCTTCGGCGACGATGGTTCCTTGGCTGCGAATTCGCAGGACAACCCCGGTTCGTACCTGACCGGCCAGCAGGTGGTGTTGGCGGATCCCATGCGCAATTACCATTTCTTCCTGGGTTGGTTCCTCGATGATGAGTTCACCATGCGTTTGGGAACCATTCCCGCCGGCTGCACTGGCAGCATCGTGCTCTATGCCAAGTGGCAGGATGGTGTAGGCGATTTGGTCGATATTGACCGCAACCACCAGGACACGATCGAATACGCCCAGGGAACAGTGAAGATAGACGATGCCGTCTACACCGTTGACGAAAGCGGAAAAGTCGTCAGCATCGATCTGGGCGCCGCAGACGACCCGGATGCCCTTTCTGCTCTCGTTAATTCCCTGAAGGCAGGCCAGGTGCTGATGCTTATGCCGACTGCGGAGCATCCGAATGGTTATTGCATCAGATTTGATTCTCTGTCCATCGTCAACGGAATAGCCATCGTAAGCGGTTCGGCTCCCAGCTACGAGGAGCTGTTGGACAACATCGATTTCGAAGGCATTGCCGATTCTGGGTCCTATACCTTCACCCCGTCAGACGATGTGACCGTCATTGCCCCTTCGAGCAAGAGCAAAGCCTTGCTTGCCGGCATGTCTCCCATGCTTGCGAATGAGGTTCAGCTGATTAAGCTCAATCTGAAGATTAAACAGGGGATGTTTTCCGCAGAGGTTTCGCTTACACCTGGAATTCAATACAAGATCAGTGATAAAGGCGGAAAACTATACGCCTACATTGCAATCACCGGAAAACTCGAGGCGAAATGCAGCATTGGCGGCAAGATCGCAAATGTAACGATTCCGCTTGGCTCTGTATCGTTCCCCTTCAAAGCCTTACCGGTACTGTCTTTAAACTATGAAATTTCCTTGGTTGGCAGCGTGGATGGATCATTGTCATTGAAAGCTACCCAAAATTCTGCGTTTGGTTTCGAATATAAGGACGATAAGCCTAATTTCATTGGAAAGACCGATGCGAAAATAAGTGATTTCGAGGGAATTACCGGCTCAATAAACTCGAAAATCGGAGTTGAAGGAGATTTATCTCTGAAAGTATGTACCAAGAAGCTTCTTGATGTAGCTTTGGGAACCGGGCTGGAATCCTCCGTATCAGCGACATTGAGAGACACTGCTGCCGATCAGAGCATGCTTTGCGTTGATTCCAAGACGCGTGTATATGCTGAAATCTCATTTGGAGGATACAGTATGCTCAAAGACAAGCTCAGCGGTTCGTTCTCCTTCCCTTGGTTGGATGAGAAGTCGCCTGTTCATGACCATTACGAAAAGAAAGGCACCGGTCCGTTCGTTCATGTATCCAAGTGCACCTGGAAGAACGGTGTTTCTGATGATGAATCCGAATCCGGCACCGGTGGCTCTAGCGGCAGTGGCTCTGGCGGTAGCGCATCTGGTGGAAATACTGTTACTTCTGGAAAGTGCGGTAAAAACGTTTATTGGTCCCTGAAGAACGGAATCCTTAGAATATGGGGGCAAGGAGGTATGTATAACGGTCCAGGTTATGCTCCTGGGGCATCAAATAAAGATTCAATTGTGAGTGCGATAATCTGCAAAGGTGTTTCTTCAATTGGCAACTCTGCCTTCGAAGGCTGCACCTCCCTCGCCTCGGTGACCATCCCGGACTCCGTGACCTCGATCGGCTGGGATGCCTTCGCCGGCTGCACCTCCCTCGCCTCGGTGACCATCCCGGACTCCGTGACCTCGATCGGCTGGGATGCCTTCCGCGGATGCACCTCCCTCGCCTCGGTGACCATCCCGGACTCCGTGACCTCGATCGGCTGGTATGCCTTCCGCGGATGCACCTCCCTCGCCTCGGTGACCATCCCGGATTCCGTGACCTCGATCGGCGAAGGTGCCTTCTTCGGCTGCACCTCCCTCGCCTCGGTCGTCATCCCGGATTCCGTGACCTCGATCGGCGACGATACCTTCGTCGGCTGCAATTCCCTCGCCTCGGTCCATATCGGCGATTCCGTCGCCTCGATCGGCTGGCATGCCTTCGAAGGCTGCACCTCCCTCGCCTCGGTGACCATCCCGGACTCCGTGACCTGGATCGGCTACTATGCCTTCGAAGGCTGCGCCTCCCTCGCCTCGGTGACCATCCCGGACTCCGTGACCTCGATCGGCACAGATGCCTTCCGCGGATGCACCTCCCTCGCCTCGGTGACCATCCCGGATTCCGTGACCTCGATCGGAAGCTACGCCTTCAATGGCTGCAATTCCCTCGCCTCGGTGACCATCCCGGATTCCGTGACCTCGATCGGAAGCTACGCCTTCAATGGCTGCAATTCCCTCGCCTCGGTCCATATCGGCGATTCCGTCATTTCGATTGGAGAATACGCCTTCAATGGCTGCAATTCCCTCGCCTCGGTCGTCATCCCGGATTCCGTGACCTCGATCGGAAGCTACGCCTTCAATGGCTGCAATTCCCTCGCCTCGGTCCATATCGGCGATTCCGTCACTTCTATTTCTGGGTGGATTGATTTCCGTAAACATCCCTCGCTCGCTTCTGTGTATATCGGGGACTCTGTCACTTCGATTTGTAATAATGCATTTGATGGCTGTTCTTCTCTCGTCTCTGTCCGCGCTGGAAATGCTGTTTCTTCTATTGGTGACTATGCTTTCCGAGGTTGCTCCACTCTAGCGACCTTTGTCATTCCGGAATCTGTCGCTTCGATTGGCTTCGGAGCTTTTGACGGTTGCGTTTCTCTTTCTTCCATATGTATTCCAGATTCTGTTAGCGCTATCGATAAGAATGCATTCCGTAACTGCAAGTCTCTCGCATCTGTAACGCTTTCTAATTCGATGTTAGAGATTCCAGAAGGGGCTTTCGATGGCTGCACCTCCCTCGCCGTGGTCTCCATCCCGGACTCTGTTGGCTCTATTGGCGACTATGCCTTCCGTGGATGTTCTGCTTTGACATCTATCGTTATCCCAGGTGCTGTCACCACATTAGGTTCGAGTTCTTTTTCCGGTTGTAGCTCCCTAACCTCCGTTTCCATTCCTAGTTCGATGACCGAGATCGGTAAGAACACCTTCTCGGGATGCACCTCCCTCGTTTCTGTGACGCTTCCGAGTGCACTGTCAGAGATTCCAGAAGGGGCTTTCGATGGCTGCTCAGCTCTTGAAGCTGTGATCATTCCAACTTCTGTGACTACGATTGGAGCATATGCTTTCAGCGGTTGCGCTTCCCTCGTATCTGTCGATATCCCGAATTCCGTGAAAATAATATGGGACGGTGCTTTCAAGGATTGCACATCCCTTACTTCTTTTGTCATTCCAAATTCTGTTACTACAATTTGGAACAGCACCTTCAAAAACTGCACTTCGCTCACTTCGGTTGTTATCCCGGATTCCGTGATCGATATTTTCTGGTGGGCGTTTGATGGCTGCACTTCATTGACTTCTGTGACCCTTTCGAACTCTGCGACTAATATTGGTTACTATGCATTCCGTGGTTGTACATCCCTTGTTTCCGTTGAGATTCCAGACTCTGTGACTGAAATCGGTCAGGGTGCTTTCCAGGATTGCACATCCTTAACTTCCGTTATCATTCCCGATTCCGTCACCTATATCGGTGCAGGAGCTTTTAATGGATGTTCGTCCCTGCTGACGGTATCCATTCCTTCGTGCGCAACTTTAGGTGAGAATGCATTTGATGAAGGTACGATAGTAATCGTTCGAACCGTTGTAGCTCTTGATTCCCAAAGCGTTGCAGCTGAAGCGAGCGGATTCATTTCCTGCGGTGCATCGAATGCGGATGGGTCCAATGCGTCTGAAGCGGCCACTCAAGCAGCTTCAATCGCTTACTCCTTGCGGGCTGATGATATCCAAGTATGCTCCAATGAGTCTCAGCTTGCGCAGCAGGCAGAGTCGAGTGGGATAGAGGAGGCTATCGAAACCCAGGAGCAGGATTCCCTCGAGCTTTCTGCAGTTAGCGATGATTCGGTTATGCTGATCGTCCTTTCTGAAGGGGTCGAATCTCAGGCGATTATCAAAGATTCGAACTTGCCGCAGGATGCGGACATCATCGTGTTTGTTGCAGTAAAAGATGATGACGGTCAACAGGATTGTTTGTTGTCAAGTGAAACCTATCGCCCTGATTCTGTATTGATTGCGTGATCGGAATCATACTTTTTGCCTGAGACATTCGATTTGAACGAGAGAACAGATTCTCGCGAAGAGCCCCTGGTGGGCTCTTCGTTTTGGAGCATCCTTGTGTCCCGTCGATGCTTTTCGATAGGGCGATGCCGCTCGCATGAGAATTGCCTGCCTGAAGCCTTGAAATGCTCTTTTGTGACTTGTTCGTTGGAGATTGGGGCAGAGCTCTTCCAGGCTATGTCCGTCACTTGTTGAGGTATCATTTGTTATCAGCATGTGAAAAACTTTCATTTTTGAGAAGTTTTTAGCGACCCTGCTAAAAACTTTGCGTTTGATGCAGAAAGTATCACTACGGAGGCAATGAAGTTCGATGGGATCTAAATCGTCAAAGCCCTCGACTTCTTCCTAGAGGAGTAAGGGATGGGTTTAATCGACCTGCGATTTAAGGCCTGCGTTCAATAACCTCGCCAAATGTGTAATGAATGGCGAAGATGTTGTTGCTATGGCGAAGATGATGAGGCTTGGAGAAGGGGAGCTAGCAAAGCAGGCTAGTCTTCGACACCTTCCTTGTGTTTCTCCTTGGCGATTTTGTCGATGGTATCCAGCTTCAGATCGCCTTCCTTGATCCAGCCGATCTTCTGCAGGATGGCCCCGAAGGCGAAGGTGAGCACGGCGGGCAGGACGAAGCAGACCAGGATTAGCCCCACCCAGTCGAACGCGGTTATTGCTGCCATCGTGCCAGTTTCGATATCTGCGAGCCAGCCGGTATAGACGCCGATGGGACCTACCAGCCCGCAGGTGCCCATGCCGCTGGAAATGGCGGCGCCGTCCATGTGCAGCTTGAAGATGCAGGTGGCGATGGGGCCGGTGATGGCCGATGCCAGGATGGGCGGAATCCAGATCCTGGGGTTGCGGATGATATTGCCCATCTGCAGCATGGATGTGCCGATACCCTGGCTGATCAGGCCTCCCCAGCGGTTTTCCTTGAAGCTCATCACGGCGAAGCCCACCATCTGCGCGCAGCAACCGGCAACTGCGGCGCCGCCTGCCAGACTGGTCAGGCTCAGCGCTGCGCAGATTGCGGCGGAGGAAATGGGCAGCGTGAGCGCGATGCCCACGATCACGCTGACGAGGATGCCCATCAGCAGGGGCTGCAGCTCGGTTGCCCACATAATCAGCTGGCCGACGGAGCTAGCTGCACTGCCGATGGCGGGTGCGATGGCGAAGGAGAGCAGGCAGCCTATCACGATGGTAACGAAGGGGGTGACCAGGATGTCGATCTTGGTTGCTCCCGAAACCAGCTTGCCGCATTCGCTCGCGATGATGGCGATGATTAGAACGGCGAGCGGACCTCCCGCGCCGCCCAGCTCGTTAGCGGAGATTCCCACTGCAACCAGGGAAAACAGTACCAGTGAAGGGGACCTGAGCGCAAAGCCGATAGCAACTGCCATTGCGGGCCCGGCGGCTGCTTTGGCGTAGTCGCCGATAGTGACCAGGATATCGATTCCCAGTTGGGTGCCCAAAGTGGAAAGGATGGTGCCCATCAGCAGGGATGCGAACAGACCCTGCGCCATGGCGCTGAGGGCATCGATCAGATAACGCTGGACGGAAATCTCGATGTCCTTGCTCTTCATGAATTCCTTGATGCCGCTCATGTTTGCCTCCATGGTTGGTTGTTCTTTCGGCACAAAAGTATTGCATCTGAATACACAAGTGACAAGACACTTTGCTATCGCTTTATCCGAATGGGGGTGTGGTTTAGTGCAGCATCAAAGCACCCGAAAGGTGGGCACTTCACCTTCTCCGGTGCTTTTTGCTTTTATCGACCAGTTCGTGCGTTTCTAGTTTCTATTCGGCGAAGCGATCAATCCTCGTTGCAGCGTTTCTCATCCATTCGGTATAGGTCAACTAGTTTTCCTGAGCAAACCTAAATGTTCATAACATTTAGAACAAATTGTCTTGACCTCGCTTCCTTACTTCGATAATGTGTTCATAACGCTTAGAACAAAAAGCGTTGCTGAGCACCTTGAAAACCGAAGAAAGACAAACCCGGCAAAAAGCAAAGCAGCCCATCCAAAACGGATGGGCCATACAACCACAACCATAGTATTACAACAACCTTATGAGCGAAAGGATTCCCTATGGCTTGCCAAATGAAGAAGCTTGGGGACTTTTGCACGGTGATGACCGGAGTGCCTACTGGCAGGGCGAGAAAACTTGCAGAAGGCCAGGTCGGAATCCAAGTGAAGGTTCTTTCCCCAAGGGCCATGGAAAACGGAAGGATCATCGATGGCGAAATAGCGCTCGAAACCGTATCCAAGGTCAAAGAGGATTTCTTTACAAAAGTAGGGGACGTGCTGGTGAAAGCCTCCACTCCCTATGACTGCGTGTATATCGATGCGGAACACCAGGGGATGCTGGTCACCTCATTCGCCCTGATCCTGAGAGCGAAGAAGGACAGCGTTCTGAATATGAGGTATCTGGCGATGTACCTGAATCAGCCGCAGGCACGAGAACGCTTGCAGGAATTGAGTATCGGTGTGTCGCTTAAGCTGATCAAGAAAGCGGCATTGGAAGGTATGGATGTCCCTATCATCCCCGAAGCACAGCAGGGGCAACTTGTTGAATTGTGCGTAAACACGCAGAAGCGAAAAGAGCTGTGCTTGAAGCTGATCCAAGAGAGCGACAAACTCCTTCAAGCCGAATTCAGCCGTATCGTTTTAGACTAACTACCCGAAGAGGAGGGTTTAACCATGATTACCGGTGCAACTAAAACCAAAGTGGATGATGTTTGGCAGAAGATGTGGGAAGGCGGCATCACCAATCCGCTCGAGGTCATCTGCCAGCTCACCTATCTGATGTTCATGCGCTCGCTCGATGAAAAGGAATTCGAGATCGAGCAGATGGAAAACCTGCTTGGAGAAAAGCAGGCCCATATCTTCCCGGAAAGCTACAAGAATGCCGCAGGGGTTGAGATTGCAGGTGACCAGCTTCGTTGGAGCCGCTTCAAAGACCTTCCTGCCAGCCAGATGCACAAGGTTGTGAGCGAGTTCGCTTTTCCCTTCATCAAGGAAGTGGGGGATGGAACTTCGTTCAGCAGGAGCATGGAATCCGCAACCTTCGGTATCCAGTCTGCAAAGACCTTGGAAAAGGCGGTTACGGGTATCGACGAGCTGTTCGAAAGCTACATCGAACGAACCGATGACCTGGGCGACTTGTACGAATACATGCTTGGTAAGCTGAACACGGCTGGCACCAATGGCCAGTTCCGCACCCCGAAGCATATCCGCAAGCTGATGGTGGACCTGGTGGATCCCAAGCCCCAACAGCTTATCTGCGACCCTGCATGCGGTACTGCGGGCTTCTTGATTTCCGCGGCGGAGCATATTCGCGAAAACTACGAGCGTGAGATGACTGCAGAAGATTGGGAGTTCTATTCGGGGGAGGGCGGAACGCCGCAGTTCACCGGCTTCGAAATGGATCAGACCATGCTGCGTATCAGCGCTATGAACCTGATGCTCCATAAGGCGGAGATGTCTGACGTCCGTTATTTGGACAGCTTGAGCAAAAACAACACCATCGAAGACAAATTCGACCTGATCCTTGCCAATCCGCCTTTCACCGGGTCGGTTGATGTGGAAGATATCAATGCCAATTTGAAGGCTATCGTCAATTCGAAGCAGACGGAGCTGCTGTTCGTTGCGCTGTTCCTGCGCATGTTGAAGATGGGCGGTCGTTGTGCGTGCATCGTTCCCAATGGAGTTCTGTTCCGCACCAATTCCAAGGCCTATACCCAGTTGCGCAAGGAACTGGTGGAAAATCAGAAGCTGGAAGCGATCATCTATATGCCGAGTGGCGTGTTCAAGCCGTACTCCGGGGTGAGCACAGCAATCCTGGTATTCACCAAGACCAATGCCGGTGGTACCGACAAGGTGTGGATGTACAACATGGAAGGCGACGGCTTTACGCTGGACGATAAGCGTGATGCCGACGAAAAGCACAACGACATTCCCGACATCCTCGAGCGCTGGGCAAATCTTGAGGGTGAGGAAGATCGTGAGCGCACTCAGAAGAGCTTCCTTGTTTCTCGTGAAGAGCTTGCCGAAAACGATTATGACTTCAGTTTCAACAAGTACACCGAAACGGTTTATGAGCGTATCGAGTACCCGCCCACCGAGCAGATCCTTGCTGAACTTGAGGATCTGAACCGTCAGATTGCGAGCGGATTGGCAGAACTGACCGAGATGTTGAGTGGTGGCCAGAATGACTAGCCGGAAATGCCAATTTGGCGGAGCGAAGGTTCATGTTTCGGATGCCTTTGATCTTCGTATGGGGAAAACTCCATCTCGAAAGAACCCGGCATATTGGAGAGAAGGGAATCATGATTGGGTTTCCATTGCTGATTTGGGTTCTTTTGGGAAATATGTTGGAAGGACAAAGGAAAAGATTAACGATTTGGCAATCAGTGAGTCGGGGATTGCGCCTGCTCCAGCAAATAGCGTTCTAATGAGTTTTAAACTCTCACTTGGAAAGACCTCGATAACTCGTGAACCTGTCTATACCAACGAAGCGATCATGGCTTTTATTGACAAGGGAACTTATCTGGTTGATACCGATTATCTGTATCATCAATGCAAGTCCAAAGACTGGTCAAATGGAATAAATGCTGCTGTAATGGGAAATACTCTTAACAAGAAGTCCCTTGGTCAGGCGTATATTATTCTCCCATCGATAAATGAGCAAAAGAGAATTGCGTGTTTACTTGACTGTATTGAGGGGTTAATTGATAAAGCAATAGAGTCAGAGAACAAGATTGATTGTCTTATCAAATCACGGTTCGTCGAAATGTTTGGGGATCCTATGCTTGGGGGTCCTGCTTGGGAAAAGAAGCGGTTGGGTGATATCGCGTCAGTCATAACCGGGAACACTCCGAGCAGGAAGCATCCTGAGTACTATGGTGATTTCATCGAATGGGTGAAGACCGACAACATCAATACTGTAGGTGGAATTGACGAGGCGAACGAGCGGCTTTCGGAGGAAGGCATGACTAAAGCCCGTGTGGTTAATGCGGGTTCAATTCTCATGGCTTGCATTGCCGGTAGCGTGGAAAGTATTGGCAGGGTTGGTTTGGTTGACAGACGCGTTGCTTTCAATCAGCAAATCAATGCCATTGTTCCTGGTAATCGCGTTCTTTCTGAATACTTGCTTTGGGTGTTTAAGCTGTCGAAGGACTATCTGTGCCGCGATATTAACATGCAGCTCAAGGGTATCCTGAATAAGACAGCACTGTCTGCAAAATGCTATGCGGTTCCCCCGCTTGAGCTTCAGCGAGAGTTTACCACCTTCGTCCGGCAGGCCGACAAACTGCGAGTTTTGATTCAGCAGCAGAAGGAAAAGCTGCAGATGCTTTACGATAGCCTGGCTCAGGAGTACTTCGCGGTTTAGCTTGCGAATAGAAACCAAATTACAGCAGGGCGGACGAATTGCCGGGTCAGCGAAAATGCGCATCGACGCACGTCCGCCCTGATTGCGACGTCTCCAAACTGACCTCATTTTCAGAAAGGAAGAGGTCATGGATGACTGCAAGGCGAAAATCCAGCAAATCGAGCGCATGATGGAGCCATCTTTAAGCATGGAGCAACGAGAATTGCTCCATGCTGTTCTGAGGCATTGCCTTGATGCTGTCACTATCAATCAAGATGTGAGGTCGGCTGCGGATAATTCCACTATGCTCGAGGCATTCTATGCTGCAAAGCGTCTGGAAGGCTGCTCCGAAAGGACTGTTGGTTACTACAAGTCGGTATTGGCGAAGTTCACCGAAGCTACGGAGCAAAGCTTCAGGGATGTTTCCACCGAGGATGTGCGTTCGTATTTGATTGCGTACGGTAGCAGGGATGGGGTCTCCAAGGTTACCGTGGACAATGTGCGTCGCGTGGTATCAAGTCTTTTTTCCTGGCTCGAAGCCGAAGACTACATCCTCAAAAGCCCGGTTCGACGCATCAAGAAGATTAAAGCTCCCCAAGGAATCAAGCCGGTGATCACAGATGAAGAGCTCGTAACACTTCGTGATGGCTGCAAGACGCTTCGTGACCTGGCTATGGTCGATTTGCTGGCTTCGACTGGCATGCGCGTGGGCGAATTGGTTCGCCTCAATCGTGATGACATCGATATGGAAGGCAGGCAGTGCGTAGTAAGAGGTAAGGGCGAAAAGGAGCGCTTTGTCTACTTCGACGCAAGGACAAAGGTCCATTTGCGAAAGTACCTGGATTCTCGCAATGACAGGGAAGAAGCACTCTTCGTTTCTTTGGATGGCAGATGTCAGAGGCTTAAGATCAGTGGTGTTGAACTGCGTCTTCGTGAGATTGGGCGTAGGCTTGGCATTCAGAGGATTCATCCTCACAAATTCCGGAGAACTATGGCAACCCGCGCTATCGATAAGGGAATGCCCATCGAGCAGGTTCAGGTGCTGCTTGGCCATAGCAAGATCGATACAACGCTTTGCTACGCGATGGTCGACCAGGGTAATGTAAGGCAATCTCATCGTCGTTACATAGCGTAGTTTGCTGAATTGGTAATGCCAATTTGCAGGGGAAGTGGTGTCGTTTCCGGAAGTGTTTTCTGAGGTGTCGCGTGGTGTAAGGAAATTCAAGCAAAATCAATATGCAGAACAAGGAGCATATCCGATTATTGATCAGGGTCAGGAAGCTATTGCGGGTTACTCTGATGAAGAAACGGGGTTGTTCATTGATGTGCCTGCAATTGTGTTTGGCGACCATACGAGATGCATCAAATATATCGATCGACCATTTTTTGCTGGCGCTGATGGAGTGAAGATTCTTAAACCGAGACTGCCTGGCTGCACGAGGTTTTGGTGGCATGCTCTTAAAGCGACATCGATCGAGAATCTAGGTTATAGCAGGCATTTCAAATTGCTGAAAGCCGCATCATTCAGAGTTTACGATGAGGCTAGACAGAGGGAAATTGTCACTCGTCTTGATGGTATCCTCGAACAGATTGCTAAAGTAGAACAACAAATCGATTGTCTTGAATCTCTTGTCAAATCACGGTTCGTCGAGATGTTCGGGGATCCAGTTTCCAGTCCAAAGTATTCCAAGCGTCCAATTGGAGAGTTGGCTGTTGTAAGCTCGGGAGCCACTCCGAGCCGTAAAAGGCATGAATACTACGAAGGGATAATTCCCTGGGTAAAGACGGGTGAAGTTGCAGCTGGTAACATAGACAAAACCGAAGAGCACATTACCGAAGCCGCAATTAGAGATTCGGCGTGTCATGTTCTTCCTGTAGGGACGATTTTGGTGGCTATGTACGGCCAGGGTGATACTCGTGGGAAGTCGGCAATTCTCAATATCGAAGCTGCGACTAATCAAGCTTGCGCGGCTTTGGTATTTGGGGATGAGGTTGATGTTCGATTTGCACTAGTGTTTTTGCAGCTCTGTTATAACGATTTGCGTAATTTGAGCTACGGCGGTAACCAGAAAAATCTCAGTCTTCGGATTATCAAGGAATATTGCATGGTCACTCCTCCAGTCTCGCTCCAACGAGAGTTCGCAGCCTTCGTCGCCCGCGCTGACAAACTGCGACAAGCGGCTTGACGGTTTCGCGAGAGGCTTCAAATGGTTTACGATAGCAAGGTCTGGGTTATTCGCAGCTGATAGGGATAATCATGAATTTCGACTTCCTAAAACGAGAAGATGGCTACTACGACTTGTTCGCCGATGCCGCAATCGAGGCGGAGAAGGTGCTCAGCACCTCTTCTGCTATGTGCGCCATCGGATGTCGTAAGGCACTCGAGCTGGCAGTGCGCTGGGTGTACAACATCGATGACACCATCCAAACGCCTTACAGGGACAATCTTCAGTCGCTGCTTCATGAAACCAGCTTCAAATATGCGGTTGACCCACGTATTTGGCCGCAGCTGCAGTTCACGGTCAGATTAGGCAACCAGGCGGTTCATTCCGACCAACGCATTTCATCGCAAGATGCCATGATGTCCCTCAAGGTGTTATTCAACTTCATCGATTGGCTTGATTACAGCTATGGCCCCGACTATCAGGAGCGCTCCTTCGACCCTGCAAAGGTGCCTGCTGTAAAGCTTGCCCTGAACATCAAGGCCATCAAAGAGCGCGAAAGCCTGCTCGAGCAAAAGGAAAGCCGCATCCAAGAGCTTGAAGCCAAGTTGAAGCAACTTAGCTCGCAGGTTACTGCCGAAAAGGAGCAGAACCAGAAAACTCGCGACTTTAATCCCGACGAGATTTCCGAATACCAGACCCGCAAGCTTTTCATCGATGTTGACTTGAGGATAGCTGGCTGGAATCTTGATGAGAGCGTGGTAGCCGAATACGAAGTCGATGACATGATGGGTATCCCTGGCCAAAAGGGCTACATCGACTACTTGCTTTTGGGAAAGGATGCAAAACCGCTTGCCATCCTGGAAGCAAAGCGCACCATGTATTCCCCCGATAAGGGTTTGCAGCAGGCACGTCTGTATTCCGAATGCATCGAGCGCAAGTTCGGCTTCAAGCCGATGGTTTTCCTGTCAAACGGTTACGAAACCTTCTTCTGCGATGATACCGAGGCGCCCTATCGCCTGGTCAGCGGCGTGTTCAGCCAATCCGAGCTTGCGACGATGATGAACCGCAGGGGAATGAAGGCCGATCTTGCCACGATAAAGATCAACGAGGCCATCACCAATCGCTACTACCAGATTGAGGCGATTCGCCGTGTCGGCGCGAACATCCAGGAAGGCCACCGTAGGAGCCTGCTGGTTATGGCGACCGGAACCGGAAAGACACGCGTTTCGGCGAGCATCTACGATGTTCTTTCGCGCGGCAACCATGTGAAAAACGCCTTGTTCCTAGCAGACCGCATCGCACTTGTCTCCCAGGCCAAGCATGCCTTCCAGGAATACCTCCCTGAAACGTCCATGTGCAACCTGTGCTCCAATAAAGAAGACAAGTCGGCACGCGTGGTCTTTTCCACGTATCCCACGATATTGAACGCTATCGATAGCGCGCGCAACGATGATGGAACGCGCATGTTCACCCCCGCTCATTTCGATTTGATCATCGTCGACGAGGCGCATCGTTCGATCTTCAAAAAGTACAAGGCAATCTTCGACTATTTCGATGCGTTGGTGGTCGGTCTGACCGCAACTCCCGTCAATGAAGTCGATCGCAACACCTATGACTTCTTCGAGGTGGAACGCGGTGTTCCCACGTATGTCTACGAATATCAGACGGCTGTGGAGAAGGACCACGTGCTGGTTCCGTACTACGGAATCGAAACCCATACCGACTTCTTGGATGAGGGCATCCGCTACGAGGATCTTTCTCCCGAAGAGAAAGAGGCATGGGAGGAAGCTTTCGGACAAAGCGGACAGGAAGCGCCTGAGCAGGTTACTTCTGCAGAGATCAATAGCTGGGTCTTCAATCAGGACACTACCGACAAGGTTCTGCAAACTTTGATGGAGCAGGGTGCCAAAGTGGATGGCGGCCAAACCCTGGGTAAGACCATCATCTTTGCCCAGAACCAGAATCATGCGAAGTATATCGTCGAGCGTTTCGGAAAGCTGTATCCCAAGCTTGCAACTGGCGGCTTCATCAAGAAGGTGTGTTACAGCGATGATTATGCGCATACCATCATCGATGAGTTCAAGGTCAAGGATAAGCCCGTCATCACGGTTTCGGTCGACATGATGGATACCGGCATCGATGTCCCTGAAGTGTTGAATCTTGTCTTCTTCAAGAAGGTCCGCTCGAAAATCAAGTTCTGGCAGATGATCGGCCGCGGTACCCGCTTGTGCGAAGGCTTGCAGGTACTCGATTCCGTTGATGGGGAATACACCGACAAGAGGCGCTTCCTAATCTTCGACTGGTGCAGGAACTTCGAGTTCTTCGGCGAAGGCGGAAACATCGTCGAAGGCAAGCTTGCCACTACGGTTGCAGAGAATGTTTTCTGCAGGCAGGTTGAGCTGGTGAACAAGTTCCAGACCAGCGCTTTTGCGGCTGATGAGTATCAGAATTGGCGTAAGAACATGGTTTCGACCGTTTGCTATCAGGTGGTGGAGCTTGTTCCCGAAGATGATTACTCACTCGCATCTGCCTCGGTGCGTTTGGAAAAGGAGTACGTCGAACGTTATCGCCATGAAGAGGCGTACACAGTTTTGAGCGACATCGACGTGAAGGACCTCCAGACACACGTGGCGCCTCTGGTTTCTAACGACGAAGAAGACCCCGATGCCCTTCGTTTTGACTCCATGATGTACGGGTACATGTGCGCCGTGTGCAATGGCATGCCGGTGAAGAACTATCAGGGCCGCATCCTGAAGATCTGCGCGCAACTGGAAGAGAAGATTACCATCCCTCAAGTTAAGGAAAAGCTTCCATTTATCCAGCGGGTAGCCGAAGAGGGATTCTTCGAAGCAGTCGACCTTCTTGTGTTGGAACAGGTTCGTTTGGAGTTGCGCAGCCTGATCAAGTTCCTGGAAAGAAAAAGCCGTAAGATCGTGTTCACTAATATCCAGGACACAATCACCCAGCAGACCGAAGGGGTTACCGTCGATGCGGGCGAGGACTTCGGCGACTACCGCATGAAAGTGAATCGGTATTTGAAGGACCATGCGGACAATACCGTCATCTACAAGCTTCGCCACAACATCCCGATGACCCAGATGGAATTCGATGCCCTTGAGCATATCTTCGTGCATGAATTGGGTACGCAGTCCGAATACCAGCGTACCTATGGCGAGGAGCCGTTCGGCTTACTCGTTCGCAAGATCGTGAAACTTGACCATGATGCTGCGATGGAGGCTTTTGCGAGCTTCATGAACGACAATGCCTTAACGCAGGATCAAATCTCCTTCGTGCACAAGGTGGTGGATTATATCGAGTTGAACGGTTTCATGGAACCGGGCGAACTGACAAGGGCGCCCTTTGATAGGCCCTTCTCGTTCATTAAGCTCTTCGACCGTAAACAGCAGATTCAACTCGTAGCTGCTATCAAGCACGTGAAGGAGAACGCGATCACGCCTGCTGCATAAGATGGAAAACGGGGTGCTATCAGCACCCCGTAAACCGCCCGATTGCCTCTTCCAAGGTCAGGCCGGTCTCATGTTCTTCGGGCTTGCGAATCAGCAGTACCTGGGCGCCAGTGCTACCAGCCGCCTGCACCTTTTCCGCAAAGCCGCCGGGTTTGCCCCCATCCTTGGTGACCAGCCACTTGGCATTGCTCATTTTCAGCATGGCCTCATTCATCTCCAGCGAAAACGGCCCCTGCATGCAGATCAGCTGGCTGCGCTTGTAGCCCAGCTCGAGTGCGCGTTCGATGGCGGCGGGGTCGGGCAGGAAGCGCGGCCACAAGCGCTCCGTCAGCTCTGCTGTGATGGCATATGCCGCCAGCTCCTTGCTGCCGGTAGTCAGCAGCACGTTGCCCCGCGTTCCTTCCAGAAAGCGCGCCACGTCCGCAGCGCTGTCGAAGGTGAGCGGATTGGCTTCGCCTGATCCGTCCGTGCCCTTGCCGTCTTCTTCCCTGTCTGCTTGCGCACGCACGATGCGCACGTATTCCGCATCGATAGCAGCTGCTGCCTGACGGATGTTGCGGCTCACTTCCACCGCGTAGGGGTGTGTAGCATCCACGACGGTGCCTACTCCCGCCAGCGCCTTCTGCATGGCTGCAGCATCCAACCTGCCCGTGCGAACCTGTATGCCGGGCAGGCCTTCCATCAGCTGGTTTCCGTATTCCGTGGCCACGAATGCAACCGCGCTCACGCCTGCAGAAGAAAGCGCCTCGCAGAAGGTGCGTCCTTCTACGGTTCCCGCGAACACGGCGAGCGAAGGTCCGTTAGAGCTGGCCGCATCGCTTGCCTTGCCCACCACGGGCGACGGCTGTTCGCAGGCGCTCGCACCGTTGGCGGTATCGGCTACAGCGGCTTTTGCCTTGCAGGCGCGTGGCATTTCGTTGGGAGTCGTTCCTGTCATGCGATTCTTTCCGTTATTCCGTCCTTGTGAGCGAATACAGAAGTGCGTTGCAGATAGCCGCAGCCACGTTGCTGCCGCCTTTGCGCCCGCGCGCGACGATGCAGGGCACGTCGCATTCCAGGATGCGCTCCTTGCTTTCCACTACGTTCACAAAGCCTACGGGCACGCCGATGATCAGATCGGGCTTCATGGCGCCCTCTTCGATCAGCTGGGCCAGGCGCAGCAGCGCGGTGGGGGCGTTACCTACGGCATAGATGAGCGGGCCTTCTATCTGGGCGGCCAGGTTCACGCTGGCAACCGAACGGGTGGTGCCGTTTTCCTGTGCCATTTTGGCAGCCTCGGGGTCTGCCACGAAGCACTTGGCCTGGCATCCGAAGCGCGCCAAGCCGGGCTTGCTGATGCCTGCAAGCGCCATGTTGGTGTCGGTCACGATGGTGGCACCGGCCAGGATGGCCTGCTTGCCGTGTTCGATGGCGTCGTTGGTAAACACTAGCGAATCGGCATAGCTGAAGTCGGCCGTGGTATGGATAACGCGCTTGATGATTGGTTCCTGTTCGGGGTCCAGGACGCGGTCGCCCAGTTCCTTGCCGATAATCTGGAAGCTGCGTCGTTCGATTTCGTGGGGGGAAGCAAGAAGGTCGCTCATCAGTATTCGACTCCCTTTCGTGCGCACACGCCCTGGTCGAAGGGGTGGCGTTCGCATTTCATTTCGGTGATGTAGTCGGCTGCATCTTTCAGCCAGTCCTGCGGGTTGCGCCCGGTGCATATCAGTTCCAGCCCGTCTTCGGCACCCTGCGCTTGGCGGATGATGCCTGCAAGCGGGTCGGGGGAAAGCAGGCCCGTGGAAAGCGCGCCGTTCAGCTCGTCCAGGATGATGGTGCCGAAGGGCTCGCGTTCGTGCTCCCACAGGGCGCGGGCCAGCATGTCGTCGTTGGCCTGGCGGCAGTCGCACTTCTCTTCGTCGGTCATCTGGAAGGAGAACTTGCAGTTGGGCTTACCGCGGAAGATGGTCACGTTGGGGTATTGGCCCAGCAGCGTGATTTCGCCGCTTTCGCTGCCCTTCAGGAACTGCACGATCAGCACGCGTTGCCCCTGGGCGATGGCACGCAGTGCCAGGCCCATGGCCGCGGTGGTCTTTCCCTTTCCGTTTCCGTGGTAGATGTGGATCATCTTCGTTCCTTCGGTTCCATCGGTACGGATCGCACGTTCTCGCGTCCGTTTGCAGTTGCTTGAACGCGAGAACCTCCCGGCGTGCTTCCGGTCTTAATGCAATCCGGTCAGTAACAGTTATACACCTTCGTTGAGGATGCGGTATACCTGGTCCATATCCAGGGCGGCTGCCAAGGTGTCGG